>Ga0335071_10000444_pt1 | contig 46311 bp, 28 predicted proteins | sample Lox_Sample_15_FD_206724 | JGI IMG/M metagenome (GOLD analysis project Ga0335071, IMG submission 206724) | Soil microbial communities from Loxahatchee National Wildlife Refuge, Florida, United States - Lox_Sample_1.5 | ecosystem: Environmental > Terrestrial > Soil > Wetlands | place: USA... | reverse complement strand
TACAAGCAGTCCGCCCCTGACAAAGCGCCCTTCCCGGTCCTGATCACCCGCCGGGTGGCCAGATCGACGAGGTTTGCCACGCTGATAAGCGTAGCGGGGAGCGGCAACCCCGTCAGGTCATTCCGGAAGGGGGACACTCCCAACATGTATGTTGTAGAGCGGGAGGGAGGGCGCGACGAGGTATATGCGGATGTTGAACATTCCAGGTACGTCGTACGGTGGGAGGGGAGCGACACCTCTGCGAACCCTTCGTTTGACTCATCCCTCACCAATGAACGCGTGCACAACGTTCTCCGCCTCGCCGGTACGGGAGAATCGGCCCCCCCGGGAGGCCGGTTAACGCTCTTTCAGGGCACGAGGGACACGCTGCTATTCACAGTCAAAACGCGAACAGGCGGGTTGCGCGGAGTGGTTCACGCAATGGCCGCCCCCGGCTGGACCGAAAGAACGGAGAGTGAACTGCACTGGTGGGGAGGCATTGTCAATCTTGTTGCCACGAACAAGAGGCCCGTAGAGAGACCGGCAGGGGCGCCGGCATATGCCGTAAGTCCTTCGTGGTTTAAGGAATTTGACAGCGACTCACTCGTTCTTGTGTCAGGAAGATCTGTCACGGTTCCTGTCGGCGTGGACGTCCCGGCAGACGCTGCGCCTGTCGATGAGACCATCGTGGCGGAATTCGGCGGCGACACGCTTCGGGCGACCGTCGCGGTAAAGCCGCCGGTCACGGCGACGATGTTCCTGCCGAACGGTATGAAAGAGATGCTCACCCTCGACTTCACGAACAACACGGCCGCGCCGCAGAACGTGACGGCGTGGCTCACGCCCGACCCTGCATGGAAATCCGGGGGGCCGGAGGCCCGGGGCCGCGGGAAGCGGCCGCTCGCCGGACCGGGGGCGATCCCCCGCATGACACTCACGCTGGCTGCGGGTGAGACGAAACGGATCGATGTGCCGATACGGCTCGCCGGCTATTCGACGGCCAATCAACTCTATCCGATTCGCCTCAGGCTGGAGTGCGGGCGATACGCGACGGAAATCGTGCATGATTTCTATGTCGGAGTCGCGCATGCCGCGAAGATCCCGCCGTCGCTCGACGGGTCCTGGCGCAACTGGAACCGGTCCGATCCGATGACGATCGACAGCGCATCGCAGATCGGGCGGCTCCTCTTCGGCAACCAGCCGTGGCACGGGAGGAAGGATCTCTCCGCGGAGGTCTGTGCGATGTACGACAGCGCCTACCTCTATATAGGGGCGGACGTGACGGATGACAGCGTTGTCGGACACTGGGATTTTCCCCGCATGGGCTACCCGTGGGACACCGATTGCATGGAAGTCGTGATCGACGCGCGGACGAATTCTCTCCAGGGGTTTGATCCTCCGACGCCGGGGACGTTCAGGCACCTGTGTCTTGCGGAGTACCGGCATACTGATTTCTCGGCCATAGCGTGGCAGGGGGCGGGAGCGCCGGATTTGCCGAAACCGAATCTCGTGCCGGGAGGGGAAACGTACTTCCACAAAACGGAGAAGGGGTATGCGATGATCGCGCGGTTTTCCCTGGCGGCGATCAGCGGGATCGTCGCGAAGCCGGGGTACAAAATCGGCTTCGACGTCGCGCTCAACGACAACGACGGGACCAGCTTCAGGAAGAACCAGCACATCTGGGCCGGGTACGAACAGAACCAGTCATGGTGGGATCTTGGCACGATCGGGGCGCTCATTTTCGGCAATTGAGGGGAACTGCGTGCGCGCATCACTTCTCCGTACGGCACCGGTTGTTGTGCTCTTCGCGCTCGCGTTGGCGGGGTGCACGGACCGGCAGGGGGTCAATGTCACGATCCGCGCCGTGTGCGGCGCGTTGCCGGATACGTCAGCCGTGTACCTGACAGGTGACGACGAGAGGCTCGGCGCGTGGAACCCTGGTGCCCTCCGCATGACTCAGCTCGCGGGCGGCACATGGGAGCGGACTGTTGTGTGGGGGAAAGGAATGCGCCTCCGCTACAAATTCACACGGGGCGGGTGGGAGTCGGAGGCGCTCAATCTGAGAGGGGTCCAGTACAACAGCGAACACGTGCTTGAGGCGTCCCGGGATACGACCGTCACGGACACGATACGCGGTTGGCTCGACCGGGACGGCGGCGTGACGCAACTTGTGCCCCGGGACATCCGGGAGAACGACCGCTTCTTCCTGTCGACGGGCTGGCGCTATCATCCGGGGGATGACACGGCGTGGGCGGCCCGGGGGTGGGACGACAGCACGTGGGAGATCTGCAACACCGCGATGGGGAGGGGGTTTCGGTTCAGATCGGGTTGGGACGGGATTGGCTGGTTCCGTCTTCACCTGGTTGTGGATTCCGCGCTCGCGGGGCGGCCGCTCGCGCTGGGCATGCCGCAGGCCGGTGCCTCGGAAGTCTATCTCGACGGTGCACATCTCTGTTCGTTCGGACGGATCGGCGCCAGCGGCAGCGCCGACGAGTCCAACCGGGACAGGAATCCCGTGATTGTGCAGTTCTCTCCGGGATCCTCGCACGTGATCGCGGTGCGCTACGCAGACCGTGAGTGGCGGTCGTTCACGGACATGGGGCTCACGGGCGGGTTTACCATCTTCCTGGGAGAGCCGGACCGCATTGTGGCCGGCAGGGTTGCTTCGGTCTGGGAGATGGCGACCACAGAGATGGTCTTTACGACTGCGCCGCTCGTCCTGGGGCTGTTCCATCTCTTTCTCTTTGTCTTCTACCCGCGCGGGAGGGAAAACCTCTTCTACGGGATATGCATGCTGGGATTTGCGGGGATCACGTTCGGCGGGTTTCACGGCACGTTCCAGTCATCCAGCGCGGACATCGTCGCGCTGGCCCGGCTCATCGGCGTTTCACGCGTCGTGGCCGTGGTGTTCGGTCTCCTGACGCTGTACGCGCTCTCCTATGCGCGACTTCCGCGGCGCTGGATGGCATTTGCCGCGGCGGGAGCGCTGATCGCGCTCTGGACTCTGTTCACGCGGATCGGCAGGACGGGTCTCGTGCAGGATTCCTTTATGCTCCTTGCCATGGCGGACATGATCTACTCGACGATTCGCCGGAGGGGCGGGAGGTCCGAGGGGGCCTGGATCGTGGGCGTGGGGTTTGCGTTCCTGATCGCGTGCCTGCTCGTTCAGCTTCTCGTCGCGTACGACATCATCCCGGAAATCGCGTGGCTTCCCTTCCCGTACCTTTACGGGGCCCTGGCCCTGAGCGCATCGATGTCGCTCCACCTTTCCTGGCGCTTTGCGCGGACGAACAGGAATCTCGAACAGCAGCTCGTCCAGGTGCGGGAGCTCTCGGCCAGGACGCTCGAGCAGGAGCGCCAGGCGAAGGAGAAGGAGATCGAGCGGCGGATACTTGCGGCGGACAACGCGCGCAAGACGCAGGAGCTGGAGGAGGCGCGGAACGTGCAGATGTCCATGCTTCCGAAAGCCCTTCCCGACGTGCCGTCGCTCGATATTGCCGTCTACATGAAGACCGCCACGGAAGTGGGCGGGGACTACTATGATTTCCACCTCTCGCCCGAAGGCGTGCTCACCGTGGCGCTCGGCGACGCGACGGGGCACGGCGCGAAGGCGGGGACGATGGTGGCCGTGAGCAAGGGACTGTTCCACGAGCTTGCCCCGCTCCCCGACATCAGGGGGATTTTCGAGCGGTACACGACCTCCATCAGGCAGATGAATCTCGGCGCGCTCTATATGGCAATGGCGATCGTGAAGATCAGGGATCACACGATGAGCGCTTCCTGCGCCGGGATGCCGCCGATACTGATCTACAGGGCGGCCGCCGGGACCGTGGAGGAGCTTCCGCTGAAGGGTATGCCCCTCGGGGCCTTCGCCCGTTTTCCGTATGCCACCCAGGACGTCGTGCTCGGCGGCGGTGACGCGGTGCTGCTCATGAGCGACGGCTTCCCGGAGATGTTCAACCCGGCGGGGGAGACGCTCGATTACCCGAAGGCGAAAGAAGCGTTCGCCCGTGCCGGGGCGCTGCCTCCACGCGACATCATCGACCGCCTCGTCGGCCGGGGGGCGGAGTGGGCCGGCGGCAGACCGCTCGAAGATGACGTCACATTTGTCGTACTCAAGGCCCGATGAAGACGGAGAGATTCGAAATCTTCTATCTGCTGTTCGGTGTCCTGTGCGGGTTCCTCCTCGGCTCGTCCCTCGACCCGGACGCGGGCGTGTGGGTCAGGCGCACCCTGGGCGCCTGCGGGATATTCGTCGTCGGCTTTTTCTGGCGGAGAATCGAGGCGCGCGCGCACCGGAGCCACATCGAGCATTGGGACGAGATCGCCCCCCGGGGCAAATGGCGGTTCGTCCTGACGAACTATGTCCTGTTCCGGGGGTTCATCCTGCTGGTAGTCCTGGGTGGACCATGGGCTTCCGTGACACGGTTTTCGACGGCGACGCTGCTGGTCGACGCCGCCGCCGCGCTCCTCGTCATTCCACTTCTTATGTACCTCGGGCTGATCGAGTGGAACGAATGCCGGAGGGACGTCGAGATCCGCGCGCTGCGCGACGCCGCGGAGTTCATTACCTCGAAGCAGAACTGATGGGCTTCTCCCCCCTCGATGAGGCTGTCGTCGTTGTCTACCTGCTGGGTGTCACGCTCGCAGGGTCGCTGATCGCGGGACGCCAGAACAACGCACGCGATTACTTTCTCGGCGGGAAAAATCTCTCCTGGTGGGCCGTCGGGTTCTCGATCGTTGCCAGCGAAACGAGCACGCTGACGTTCATCAGCGTGCCGGGCCTCGCCTTCCGCTCGGACATGCATTTCCTCCAGCTTGTGTTCGGCTACTTCATCGGCAGGCTCCTGGTCGCCTGGGTGTTCATCCCCGCCTACTACAGGGGGGACCTGGAGACGGCGTACGATCTCCTCGGCAGGCGGTTCGGCCTCCCCGTGCGGCGCCTGACGTCGGCAGTCTTCATCGTGACGCGCGTGCTCTCATCCGGCGTGCGCCTCTTCGCGACGGCGATCCCCGTTCACCTGGTGACGGGACTCGGCTACGCGGAGAGCATTGCGCTGATCGGCGCCTGCACGATAATCTACACATACGCGGGGGGACTGAAGGCCGTTGTGGCCATGGACGTCGTGCAGCTCGTTGTCTACCTGAGCGGCGCGGCTGCCTCCATGGCGCTGATCCTTCATGCCCTCCCCGGCGGATGGAGCGACGTGGCCGCGTATGCGACGCGCGGCGGCACGAACAAGTTCGAGATTCTGAACCTCTCGTGGGGCGATTCGTTCGCCGGGTTTCTCAGCTCCCCCTACACGCTTGCGGGGAGTCTGCTGGGGGGAACGTTCCTTACGATGGCGTCACACGGCACGGACCAGCTGCTCGTGCAGCGGCTGCTGGGGTGCCGCTCGGCCCGGGAGAGCCGGAAGGCGCTCATCCTGGACGCCTCGTTCATCGTGGTGCAGTTCGCCTTCTTCCTCCTGCTGGGTCTGGCACTCTTCGCGTTTTACGGGGGGACGACGTATGCGGCGCTCGGACTTGGATCCTCCGATGAAGTATTTCCGTCGTTTATCGTGCACAAGCTCCCCCCGGGGCTCGCGGGCCTGCTCGTGGCGGGGATTTTCGCCTCCGCGATGGGGACGCTTTCTTCCTCGATCAGCTCGCTTGCGTCTTCCTCATATCTTGATTTCTACCGGTTTGCGCGCAAAGATGCCGGTGGTGAGCCGCGGCGCGAGGTGCGCGCATCGCGGCTCCTCACACTCTTCTGGGGAGCCGTCCTCGTCGGCGGCGCCATGCTGTTCACGGAAACGCGCAATCCGGTCGTCGAGCTGGGACTCAGGATCGCGTCGTTCACATACGGCGGCCTGCTCGGCACATTTTTCCTTGGGCTCTTTTTCCGTGGAACCTCCGCACGGGACGCCGTGTCGGGACTCTGCGCCGGGCTTCTCGCGATGAGCGTTGTTATCTTCTGTACGACAATCGATTATACGTGGCACACGCTCATCGGCTGCATCGCGACGCTGGTCATTGGCGTTGTTTCATCATCCGTGTTTCATGGGAAAAACAATTAGTTGGGTTCGCCGACAATCTCTTTACACTTGACAGTACATTCTTCCTTTCATACATTGACATCACACTGGCGAACGCATCAGAGTACCTCATCGTGCGTTCCCGCCGAACTGCACCCTGCATAACTTCTTTCCGCTGTCTATGAGTTTTTGGTATCCCGTACGCATCATCCAGGAGTGTGATATGAAGGCAATCAAGTGCTTGCCGATCCTGCTGTCCCTCGTCGTTCCTTCCCTCCTCTTCGCCGGCACCACGGGCAAAATTTCCGGAACAATCACCGATGCGCAAACAGGCGAGAAGCTTCTCGCGGCGAACGTCACTGTCCAGGGACTGGCGACCGGCGCGGCGACGAATGTCGACGGGTTCTACGCGATAGTGAACCTCCCGCCGGGGACGTACAGGGTAAAGGCCTCGCTTGTCGGCTACACGTCCGTGACGCAGGTGGACGTGCGGGTTGACGTCGATCAGACGACGACGCTGAATTTCAAGCTCGCGCAGGAATCGGTGCAGGGGCAGGAGGTGGTCATCACGGCCCAGCGGCCGGTCGTGCAGCGGGATATCTCCGCGAGCCGCGCGAACCTGGAGATTGCCGAGGTGGAGCGGCTGCCTGTGGCGACAGTGGCGAACGCCGTCAGCCTTCAGGCCGGCGTGCAGGCGACCGGCACGGGTCCCGTGATCCGCGGCAGCACGCCCGACCAGGCGTCGTTCCAGGTCGACGGACTCACGGTGCGTGACGGCCGCACAAACCTCCCGTACACCGGCATTGCACTCAGCGCGGTCCAGGACGTGCAGGTGCAGACCGGCGGGTTCAACGCGGAGTACGGAAACCTCCGCTCCGGCATTGTCAATGTCATCACGAAGGAGGGGGGCAAGTCCGACTACAGCATCTCATTCAACGGGCGCTATGCCAATCCGCGGCCCAAGCACTTCGGCCCGTCGATCTATGACAAGAACTCCTACTGGATCCGTCCGTACGTGGACCCGTCTGTCTGCTGGACGGGCACGCAGAACGGCGCGTGGGACGCCGCGACGCAGCAACAGTACGCATCATTCCAGGGCTGGAACGCCGTCTCGCAGGCGACGATGAAGGATCCCAATCCTGCCAATCACCTGACGCCCACCGCCGCCCAGCAGGTCTTCCTCTGGGAGTACCGCAAGCAGGCGGAGGTCAACATCCCCGACTATGATTTTGACGCCGGCATCGGCGGTCCCTTCCCCGGGGGCGAAGCTCTCGGCAACCTGAGGTTCTTCGCAGCGTACAAGCAGTCGCAGAGCGCGTACATCGTTCCCCTCTCGACCGACGCATACCGCAACTACAACGGGCAGCTCCGCGTGACCTCGGATATCTCCCCGACAATGAAGCTGATGCTCGAGGGGCTGATGGGCCGGACGACGGGAACGAACAACAACAACGCCGGGACGAGCAACGCGGCCACCACCACCAGCATCAATCCGAACAACGGCGTGTTCACGGGGAACCCGAGCGACATCACCGACCTGATGGCCCAGGGGCTGAGCTATATCGATTCCCGCATCTTCTCGACGGACTACTGGGCGCCGACGACGATCGACTACAAGTCGGGCGGGTTGAAGCTGACGCAAATGCTGGGCAAAGAGACATTCTACGACGCAAGCCTGTTCGCATTCCAGTCGAAATACAGCACGAACCCCGCGGCGCTGCGGAACACGAACCCGATCATGTCGTTCGGCAACGGCTACCTGGTGGACATGGCCCCGTTCGGGTATCAGCCCGCGCCGAGCACAGGCATCACGGGCCTCCGGATGGGCGTCGGCATGAGCAACTCCCGCGACTCCAGCAAGGTGTCGACATACACCGCGAAGTTCGACATCACCAGCCAGCTCGATCATATCAACCAGCTCAAGGCGGGCTTCGAGTGGGTGCTCACTGACAACAACATCGATTATGCGTCCGTCGACGCGTTCCTCCCGGCAGGCGGCCGCTACTGGGTGAAGTATCACACCTGGCCGAAGCGGGGCGGCGCATACGTCCAGGACAAACTGGAGTTCGAAGGGATGGTGGCCAACCTGGGCGTTCGTCTCGACTACCTTGATCCCAGCGGGACCTGGTATTCATACACGAACCCGTACAGCCCTGCTTTTTCGGGGGCCTACTCCTCCGGGATTGACACGCTCATACCGCAGGTGCGCGTGAAGCGGCAGTGGGACATCAGCCCCCGCATCGGCGTGGCGTTCCCGATCAGCGAGGACGCGAAGCTCTATTTCAATTACGGGCACATGCGATCGCTGCCCACCCCCGACAACATCTTCCTCTACAGGTTGGACCTTTTCACGCATGCGCTGCTGCGGATTTCCGATCCGAACACGCCCGCGCCGAAGACGATCGCGTACGAGCTGGGCTACGAGCACAACCTCTTCGATATGTTCCTGGTGCGGGTGGCCGCATACTACAAAGATATCACCGACGAACCATATCCGGTCACGTACGTCTCCAGCGACGGGAGCATCAGTTATTCAACCACCACGTCAAACGAGTACAGGGACATCCGCGGGTTTGAGATCACTGTTGACAAGAAGCGCGGAAGCTGGATTCAGGGATTTGTGAACTACACCTATGATGTGAGAACCAACGGGCACTTCGGCTACTCGACATATTACCAGAACGCGAGCCAGCAGGCCTCATTCCAGCTGACAAACCCGACCATTAACCAGCCGATCCCCCAGCCGTACGCGCGGGCGAACATCTACTTCTTCACGCCCCCGGAGCTTGGACCGGCGCTCGGACCCATCAGCCTTCTGGGCGACTGGCGGCTGGACGTGATCGCGAACTGGCAGTCCGGGTTCTACTTTACGTGGGTGGGCGGCGGCGGTTCCTCGATTCCCGGCGTGCAGAACAACCTGCACTGGCGTGACTACTACGACGTGGACCTCAGGATCAGCAAGAACTTCAAGATTGCCAAGCTGAACCTCCAGTTCTACATGGATATCTACAACGCCTTGAACCTGAAATACATGTCGCAGGACGGTTTCGTGCTCGGGACCGACTTCGATGCCTATATCAAGTCGCTCCACCTTCCGGCCTTCCCGGCCTCCTATGCCTCGCAGCTCGGCTACACCAACATTCCGGGAAACGACCGTCCGGGCGACTACCGGACCGTGCCGTACGAGCCGTACAACCCGAACGACCCGAGCCCGTCGCACAAGCAGTACGTGCTGGACAACAAGGCGTACATCGTCATGCCGAACCAGACGACGTTTGCGTTCCTGAATCCGGCGCAGTATTTCTTCGGGCTGCGCCTCTCGTATGACATCTGAGAGACTGATCGAACTCCTAGAGAGGATAGTCATGATGCGTCACCGTCAGAATGCACATAGTGTTCAACTGATCGCCGGCGGCCTTGCAGTTCTCCTCGCTCTGGCGGCGCCCGCGCGGGCGCAGGTCGAGATCCGGTGGATGGCGATCGGCTCGCTGAATCACTGGTTCGCCTCCACGGGACATGAAATCGAGGAGGGGCGCGTCTCTGTGCAGCAGGACGGTCTCCAGTGGCCCGCGTACTACAAGTACCAGGACGTGGAGGCCGCCTCGGGACTCTGGCTCGGATGCACGAACTGGAAGGACGCGACAGGCACGACCTGGGGGACGAAGGTCGTGCACGTGGGGCCCCGTGTGAACGGGCTGGGGGAATTCTACCCCGTCACGTTCAAGACGGTCAGCCGGTTCGCTCCGCCTTCGGTGTTCGCCGACGGGAACCCCACTGTCGGCAGTGCGCCCCTGAGCAGCACATCGGTGGACCCCACGCTGAAGTGCGACCGGATGATCGTCAACGTCGACAACACGGCGATCGGCGTGACGATGACGCGGAAGATCCTTGCCTGGTGCCAGACGTACAACGACAACTACTTCATCTACGAATACACGTTCACGAACACCGGGCAGATCGACGCCACGACCGCTGCTCCCCTGGCCGGCCAGACATTGACCGGGTTCTACGTCTTCATCCAGTCGCGGTATGCCTGCACGTACGACGGGAGCCAGGAGATCGGCAATCCCACCTCCTGGGGAATCAACTCGATGAACGACGCGCGCGGTGACGGTGTGAAGCCTGATCCGCCGGGACAGCAGTTCCGCTGCCGCTTCACGTGGCAGGGGCACTTCCCGCCGTGGACGAAGTACGACAACATCGGCGCTCCGATGTTCACGCCCGCAATCCCGGCGAATGATCCTGCTGATACCGTGGGCCGCCTTGCAGCCGCCCAGTTTGTCGGCACCGTGACGCTTCACGCCGACCGCTCTGCGACGGACACCACCGACGATCCGGCGCAGCCTTCGACCACCACGTACTTCGGGTCGGACGAGAAGCTCAATCCCCCGACGTCGAACAACAGCCAGTTCAATACCTCGTTCATGAACGCGGAGTACGCGGTGATGTCCTCCGGCCACGCCAACCCGCGCCACGCGGACAAGGTCCAGCCGGATGGCGCGTTTGACACCGGCACAAACGACCCGTCGCTCGGGACGAGCGGCGGTTTCTCCAGTGCCGACGGCTACGGACCCTACACGCTCGCTCCGGGACAGAGCATCCACATCGTCTGTGCGGAGGGCGTTGCAGGGCTCAGCCGCCAGGCATGCATCAGGATCGGTCAGGCGTACAAGGCGTCCCCGCTCGACCCGGCCCACATCAAGGCGAAGAACGACTCGGTGCTGACCGGCAGAGATTCGCTCTTTCAGACATTCAAGCGCGCAACTGCGAACTACAGCTCGGGGTATAATATTCCCCAGGCCCCGCTTCCCCCCCGGACGCTCAACGTGAACTCGCAGGGAGACGGCGTGGCGCTGAGCTGGGACGTCTATGCCGGCGACCCCCAGTTGCAGGGATTCCAGATCTGGAGGGCGCGTGACCGGTCCGACGGCACGTACTCGCTCGTGGCGTCGCTCCCCGCCTCGGCGCGGAGCTTCAAGGATACTGCGCTCTCGAGGGGATTTGACTACTACTACTACGTTCTCAGCACCGGTCCCGTCGTGGCGAGCGATCCGAGCGGGTCGACCCCGGTTGGTGCGCTCCTCACGAGCAACCGCCTGATGTCGCAGACGTACGACCATGTGAACCTGCTGCGGTCGTCCGTGGAGACGCCGCTTTCCAGCATACGCATCGTCCCGAATCCCTTCAGCATCGCCTCCGACATCTCCCGGCTGCGGTTCGGCTCGACTGTCGGCGACAGGATCGCCTTCTTCAATATCCCGGGGCAGTGCAAGATCCGGATCTATACCGAGACGGGTGAGCTGATCAAGGAGATTCTCCACACCAACGGAAGCGGCGACGAGTACTGGAACTCCAACACGTCCTCGGGTCAGGTCATCGTGAGCGGCGTGTACATCGTCATATTCGAGAACATGAAGACCGGCGAGCGGGCGATAAAGAAACTTGCCGTCATTCGCTAAAACTGAACCGGGGTATGCAATGAGAACGACACAGCTCGGAATCCTCATCCTGCTCTGCGCTTTCTGTGCCCGGACGGCCTCGGGCCAGCAAAAGCTCGCGCAAACCGGGATGAAGTTTATCACGATCGCGACGGACGCCCGTGCCGTCGGCCTCGGCGAAGCACTGACGTCGGTCGAATGGGACGCCTCCTCGATGTTCTTCAACCCGGCGACGATGTCGCGACTGGCCACCCCTGTCAGTGTGGCCCTCAGCGACGCCCGCTACATCGCCGACATCACGCACTACGGCGGGGCGATCGCATTTGCGCCGGCCGGTGGAGACTACGGCGTGTTCGGCGTCTCGATCCACTTCGTCGACTACGGCGCCTTTGAAGGGACGATCGTGGATCCTGCCGCGTCAGGCGGCTACGATGAGACCGGCATCTTCCACCCGTCCGGCGTCGCGGCGGGGATCAGCTACGCGCGTGCGTTGAACGACAAGTTCTCGATCGGGGGGACGGCGAAGTACGTGCGGCAGTCGCTCGGCATCGCGGTTACGGCATTCGACCCGGTCTCGGGCGCCCGCATCCAGTCCAGCAACAGCGCCGATGTCATGGCGTTTGATTTCGGCCTCCTGTACAGGACCGGCTTCAAGAGCCTGAACTTCGGCATGGTCGTGCGGAACTTCTCGCGCGAGATCGAGTACGAGAAGGAGCCGTTCCAGCTTCCCCTCACGTTCAAAATCGGCGTGTCCATGAACGTGATGGATCTTGCCAGGGTGGAGCATTCCGACCACGCGATCCTGGTATCGTTTGACGCGGAACACCCCCGGGACTTTGCCGAGACGGTGCGGATGGGCGTGGAGTACTGCTTCCAGGATATGATTGCGCTCCGGATCGGCTACGTCTCTCCCCAGGATGAGACGAAGTGGTCATACGGGATCGGTCTCCACAGGGCCAACATCATGGGGGCGCTGGGCTTCGGCGTGGACTACGCATACACGCCCTTCGGTCTCTTCGGCAGCGTCCACCGGCTCTCTGTTGCGTTTCAAATGTAGGTCCACTCGATTGCGACCAGTATAACGGAAACGGTACACTCATGAGACACTCCTTACTTATTGCGGCCCTCGGCGCGGCGGTTCTCACGGGCATGCTCTCCGGTTGCACGAAGAAACCCGACCCGTCGCTTTTCGATCCCAACTGGCAGAGCCTGCCGGCGCCGACCATTACCTCGATTACGCCCCAGCCATCCGCTCTGGCGGGCGTCACGGTCATAACGATCACCGGCACGAACTTCTCGCCGGCGATCGCCAACGATCTCGTGTATTTCGGGACCTCGCCCGGCACGATCCTCAGCGCGACAACCACGGCGCTGACGATGAAGTCGCCCCTGGTTACCGGCGATTCGATCCAGGTGACCGTGTCGGTGCTCGGCTCGCAGTACTTCAGCAACTACGTATCGTACAGTCTCAAGTCGGCCGTCCAGCGGGTCAGCGTTCCAAAGACCGGTGAAGACCCCAACGGGCTTACCACCGACGCCGCCGGGAACATCTATGCCTCGCTTGTCGACTCCGCTTCCGGGAGCGGCCTGGGCACGTGGAAGTTCGGCCCGACGCAGATCGGGGTGAAGCGCGACACCGCGAACGCGCACCTCTATTCCAGCACCTCCGGCGTGACGAAGTGGACGGGACTCAAGATGGGACCGGGCGGCGTCATGTATGCCGCGCGCAACCTTCAGGCGCTCTACAAGATCCCGGCGGGCGGCGGCGCGGGGGCGCTGTGGGTGCTGTTCCCCGGCGGAACAAAGATCTACGATTTTGATTTTGACGCCAATCACAACATCTGGGCGGGGGGAGACAACGCCAGTATCTACAGGGTCACCCCCACGGGGCAGATCAAGACAATTGCGTTCAAGGCGACATGCCGCGCGTTCCGGGTCTACAACGGTTCGCTCTACGTCGGCGCCAAGACCGACTCGCTGGAGAGCGTGTGGCAGTTCCCCATCATCAGCTCCGACAGCCTTGGGACGCCGACGAAGTACTTTGATTTCAGCGCGAAGTATACGCCGAACGGGCCGGGCGTGCAGTGCATCACGTTTGCAGGCGACGGGGACATGTACATCGGTACCGACGCGTCCGTCGGCATTCTCGTGGTGCACCCGACTGGCGCCAGCGAGCCGCTGTATCCCGGCATCATCTTCCCGCAGCCGGTCGCGTTCGCCTGGTCGGGGAATTACCTGTTCGTTTCACGGCTGGTCACGAACCCGCACTCGCTCCTGGCCATCAACCTGCTGAAAACGGGTGCGCCGTACTACGGGATACAGTGACGTGTCCCGTCATTGCGAGCGTTTTTTGCGAAGCAATCCCTGTCATTGCGAGCGTTTTTTGCGAAGCAATCCCGGTCATTGCTAGCGCTTCATAGTTGTCATTGCAGGTGCTTCATAGTTGTCATTGCGAGCCGTTTTTCAGGCGAAGCAATCTCACGCTGTACACATTGGCACGCAGTACCACTTAACCAATCACCAACACAGGGGTGCGTCATGAAGAAAACAGTTACAGCAGTTATCCTCCTTTCGCTGCTCGCTGCTGTCACCGCGTTCGGTCAGTGGCAGGACCTGGGTGTGTTCCCCAAGGCGGGCCTGGCGGCGGGGGATACGATTCACTACGGGATTCACGGGTTGGCCGTCGACCCCGACGGAAAGATCTGGGTGCAGAGCTACTATGCGTATCCGTGGGACACGATCCTGGTGCCGAATTACGGTGCTCGCATCGGGAACCAGACGCACACGATCACGGACAGCATCATTGCCAAGCAGGTGGCCGTCCGCGTCATCTACGTCTATAACCCCGACGGCTCGCAGGCTGCGTTCTCGCCGATCAAGTTCGTCACGGTGAACGGCCACCAGGATACGCTGGGCGGCGCGTCACTGCAGGCGTACACGGGCGCCCCCTGGATCTGGGATCCCACCAACAGCCCCAACACGGGCCGCGGCCTCCGTACCGACCAGGACGGCAACATCATCATTTCCATGTTCAACATCCTGTACCGCGTCAACTACAAGACCGGTGCGGGGATGGCCAAGGGGCTGGAGAACACAGCTGGTGCCTCGACGGTTTCCGTGGGCGTCGATGCGAACGGCTACGTGTACTCGACGAAAGTCGCCTCCGGGGCCGCCCCGCTGGCGATCTTCAACCCGGATCTCACGTTCCTGCAGAACGCGGTCGATACGCTTGATCCCAACTCATTCTGCCGCGCGGTCGAGGTCTCCAAGGACGGCAACGACATCTATTTCCCCGGCTACACGGACAAGGCCATCTACCGCTACCGCTCCCCGGCGAGCGTCCTCGGCTCGTTCATGACGAGGGTCGACACCATCCTGAAGGGGTTCCACTGCGAATCGATCGGCTGGGCTCCCAAGCCCTCCGTCGGGAAGTCCTACCTGTGGGCGAGTTGCGGTTCCTACAATGACCTGCCGAACGACTGGCCGGGCCTCACGACCAAGTACACCCCGGGCACATGGTATGCCATTGACACGGCCGGGAGCGGCACGGTGCGCGACAGCATCAAGTGGACCTTCTTTATCGCTGCCGATGCCAACGAGCGCCCGCGCTCAATCGCATTCTCGCGCTCGGGCGATACGGCATGGGCCGGCGTGTTCGGTCTGACGGGGAAGGGTAATCCATCGCTCCGCATGTTCAAGCGCGCGGGCCCCGCCGGCAGCGTCGAGCCGATCAACACCGGCGTCCCGGCAACGTACGAGCTCTCGCAGAACTACCCGAACCCGTTCAACCCGTCGACTGAGATCGAGTTCAAGGTCGCGAAGGCGGGCATGACCACGCTGAAGGTGTACGACGTCGTCGGCAGGGAGGTGGCGACGCTGGTGAGCCAGATGATGAACCCGGGGACGTTCAGGGCGAAGTTTGACGCAAGCCGCCTGGCTTCCGGGATGTACATCTACACGCTCACGTCGGGCGACGCGCGCATCACGAAGAAAATGATGCTCTTGAAGTAAGGACGCAGATTGCTTCGGAGTGGCGCCTATGGCGCCGCTCCTCGCAATGACAGGAGCTGCCTGTGGACAGAGGCAACCTGTCATTGCGAGCGTTTTTCGCGAAGCAATCCGGATGAAACATCAGGGGCGCCCTCAGGCGCCCCTTTTTTTCTGATTTTTCAGTACATTATTGTGTCCCTGCCATGAACCCGCGCTCTCTGATACCGTCCCTTCTCATCCTGTGTGTGCTTCTCCCCGGCACGGGGAGTGCGCAGGTTTCTCCCAAGCGCGAGTTCCGGGGCGTGTGGCTCACCACGGTGGGGGCCACTGACTGGCCGCCGGTGCTCGGGGGTCCGGTGCAGCGGCAGAAGGATTCCCTGGTCGCGATCCTCGACAGACTGCGTACCGCCGGATTCAACGCGGTGATCTTCCAGGTCCGCCCCGAATGTGATGCCCTCTACCAGTCATCGATCGAGCCGTGGTCGTACTGGCTCACCGGCTCGCAGGGGACGCCTCCCTCTTCCCCCTTCGATCCCCTCCAGTTTGCGATCGACGAGGCACACAAGCGCGGCATGGAACTCCACGCCTGGTTCAACCCTTACCGGGCGGTGAACAGCATCGGCCAGTATCTGATCAGCCCGATGCACGTCTCCGTCCAGCACCCGGGCTGGATCCTGACGATCGGGAGTCTCAAGATGCTGGATCCGGGGCTCCCCGACGTGCGGGCGTACGTTACCAGCGTGATTCTCGACGTGACGCGGCGGTACGACGTGGACGGCATCCACATGGACGACTATTTCTACGCCTCGGGCATCACGGCCCACCAGGACGACTCCTCGTACGGCCTGAACTGGCGGGGGTTCTCCGACCGGGGCGACTGGCGGCGCGACAACGTGAATATTCTCCTCCGTGCGATCTACGACAGCATCAAGGCAGTCAAGCCCTGGGTGAAGTTCGGCATGAGCCCCGCGGGCATCTGGAAGGACGGCATTCCACCGGGCACGAGCGGGCAGGATAACTACAGCGTGATCTACGGCGACCCGATGGCATGGCTGGACGGGCAGTACGTGGACTATCTCGCGCAGCAGCTCTACTGGAAATTCGGCGGTTCGCAGGACTACGCCACGCTTGAGCCCTGGTGGTCCGACTCCGTGGCGGCGCACGGCCGGCATTCGTATCCCGGCCTCGCCACGTACAGGATCGGCACCTCCTCGTTCGGCGACGCGTCGCAGATAGCCAGGCAGATTCAGTTCTCCCGCTCCGACGTCAACACGCAGGGGAACATCCAGTTCACCGCGAACTACATCACCACCGCGAACACGGGCGGGATCACCGATACGCTCAGGAACAATGTCTACCACTGGCCCGCGCTCATCGCCCCGATGCCGTGGCTCGACATGACGCAGCCTTCGATGCCCCGCGGGATACGCTACGCAGCGCTTCCGGGCGCCGGGTCGGCGGCGATACAGTGGGATCTGCCGATCGTCCCGCTCAACGGGGACACCGCGTACCGGTACGTTGTTTACAGGTTTGACCACAGGCCTGCGGCATCCGAGCTCGGGGACTCCCGGAATATTCTCTCCGTGGAGGGGCGGAGGTACGTCGTCCCTCCTGTGCCCCCTGCGCAGGGTCCGTATTACTACGTCGTCACGTCGCTGAGCAGGAACCAGGTCGAGAGTGATACAAGCAACATTGTTGTCCTCTCGCCGCCTCCCGTGCCTTCCCTGTTGAGTCCCGCGAACGGGACGTCGAACGTCCCGGAGAGTCTGGCGGTGTCATGGCACTCATCGCTCCTGGCGTCCGCATACCAGCTCCAGGTCGGGACGGACTCCTCCTTCGGCTCGGGGCTGATCTGGAACGAATCGGCTCTTGCCGACACATCACGTCTCGTGAAGGGATTCCTGGGGCAGACGGCGTACTACTGGCGCGTGCGCGCTGTCTCCGGCGGGGGAACGAGCGCATGGTCCGCGGCGGCGTCGTTCCGTACGGGGTTCCCGGGCGCTCCCGCGCCTGCGTATCCGCCGAACATGCAGGCCGATCTCCCGGTGTTCCTCGCGCTCAGGTGGGGACCGGCGGCTTCGCAGGCACCGGTGACGTACCGCGTGCAGATTGGCAAGAGCGCGGATCTCGCCACGCCGGTCATGGATTCCTCGGGCGTCGCCGACACGTCGCTTGCCGCCCCGCCACTCCAGTACTTCACAATCTACTTCTGGCGGGTGCGGGCCACGAACGCCACAGGCACGAGCACGTGGTCGCCGGTGTACCGGTTCCGGACGGTCCAGGTCGCGGGCGTCGAGCCCGGGTCGAACGCCCCGTCGTCGTACGGGCTCGACCAGAACTACCCCAACCCGTTCAACCCGTCGACGACGATCGGTTATCGTCTGCCTCACGCCGGGAAGGTCACCATCCTGGTGTACGACGTCCTCGGCCAGGAGGTCGCACGGCTGGTGGATGAAGTCCAGGCCGCGGGAGAATACGCCGTTCCCTGGAACGCGTCCAACCGGGCGAGCGGCGTGTACCTCGTGCGGATGACTGCCGGCGCATATGTCGCCACAAAGCGAATGCTGCTGATCAAATGACTAATGACTGCCAGCGGGGAGATTGCCCCGCCTCTGGCGGGATGCACAAACCGCACTTCGTGGCGCCTGCGGCGCCACTCGCAATGACGGGCTGCCGTTGGCGCTCTGTCATTGCGAGGAGCGCTTCTCAGCGACGAAGCAATCCCCCCCTGAAATCTGCGGCAGCCGCAGTTGCGTGCGCCCTGCTCCTGGCCGCCTGCACACGAACGACGGAAGTTCCCATGCCACAGGCGCTTCTTGACGAGGCAAGACAGAAATTCGCGCCGGATCACCGCACTGCGGTGTTTGATGTACGCGGCGTGATTGACGGCGGATCGCTGACGCTGAGCGGCTGCGTGCAGGACTCCGTCATGAAGGATCAACTTCTCCGCTTCATCCGGGAGAAGACACAGTACACTATTGTCGACAGCATTGCGGCTCTGCCGGACCCCTCTGTCGGGGAGAAAATGTTCGGCGTGGTGGATGTGAGCGTCGCGAACCTCCGCACGCACCCGGAGCATCCCGCCGAAATGGCCTCACAGGCAATCCTGGGGACACCCGTACGGATCCTCAGGAAAGAGCACGGGTGGTATCTCGTCCAGACACCCGACGACTATCTCGGGTGGACGGATGACCGTCTGGTCCGGATGGCACCCGACCGGTACAGGGACTGGGCCGCGAAGCCGAAGGTGATTGCCACCGTGCCGCTCGGGTGGGTGCTGCAGGCGAAGGACAAGAGCGCACAGCCGGTCAGCGACATCGTGGCGGGTGCGATACTCGCCTCGCGCGGGAACGCAGGTGAGTACCGGGAAGTGGAATACCCCGACGGCCGCCGCGGCTTCCTCCCCCGCGGAGACGGGGAGCCGCTGGACGCGTGGCTCGGCGAGACGCACGATACGCCCGAGCGGATTGTCGCGACCGCGAAACGATTTTTCGGCGTACCGTACCTCTGGGGGGGGACCTCGGCGAAGGGTATGGACTGCTCGGGATTTACGAAGACCGTGTATTTCCTCAACGGCGTTCTCCTGCCCCGCGACGCCGATCAGCAGGCGCGTGTCGGTGACTCCGTGGAAATTCCGGCGGGAACACCGAGCCTGAAACCCGGCGATCTCCTCTTTTTCGGGAAGAAAGCGGACGGCAGGGTCCCCGGCAAGATCTCACATGTTGCGATCTCTCTCGGTGGGGCCCGGTTCATTCATTCCTCCGGAGACGTTCACATCAACAGCCTCGATCCGGCGGACGCCGACTTCAGTGATTTTCGCGCGGTGAGTTTCCTGGGAGCCCGCCGTGTTATCGGCGCCGGGGAGACCTCCGGCGTCCGCCGACTTGCCACTCTTTCGTACTATCACGCCAATGAACACTGACAGGCGCTCGTTCCTCAAGGCCTCGGCGGCCGCCGGCGCGTCTCTCGCGCTGGGCGGGAGCGGGCTCCTCCGCCTGCAGGAGGCCGCGAAGACCACTTCACCTTCCGGGAGCCCCATGAAATTCCGATTTTACCCCTACACGCTCGAGCTGAAGCACGTCTTTACCGTCGCGACGTACTCCCGCTCGACGACGCCGGTGATGATGGTGGAAGTCGAGAAAGACGGAATCACGGGCTACGGCGAGGCGTCCATGCCTCCCTACCTCGGCGAAAGCCACGCCACCGCCGCCGCGTTCCTGTCGAAAGTCGATCTCGCGAAGTACCCCGATCCCTTCCAGCTGGAGGATATCCTGAAGGACATCGACGCAATCGCCCCCGGGAATCCGGCGGCGAAGGCGGCGGTCGACATCGCCCTCCACGACTGGATCGGGAAAAAGATGAACTACCCCTGGTACAGGATCTGGGGACTCGACCCGTCGAAGACCCCCGTGACGACGTTCACGATCGGCATTGACAAGAAAGAGGTGGTGAAGCAGAAGGTGAAGGAGGCGTCGATCTACAAGGTGCTCAAGGTGAAGATGGGGCTCGACAACGACAGGGAAATGATCGAAACGATCAGGGAGGTGACCGACAAGCCGATTCGCGTCGACGTCAACCAGGGCTGGAAGGACCGGGAAAAGGCGCTGACCATGATCGAATGGCTCGCGACGAAGGGGGTGGAATTCGTGGAGCAGCCGATGCCAAAGGAACAGCCCGACGACATTGCCTGGCTCAGGGCAAGGAGCCCGCTCCCGATCATCGGGGACGAAAGCATTCAGCGCCTGGCCGACATCCACAAAGCGATCGGCGTCTTTGACGGCATCAACATCAAGCTCATGAAATCCACCGGGATGCACGAGGCGTACAAGATGATCGCCACGGCACGGGCGCTGGGGATGAAAGTGATGCTCGGGTGCATGACGGAGACGTCGTGCGCGATCTCGGCCGCGGCGCAGCTCTCGCCCCTGGCGGACTATGCCGACCTCGACGGGGCCCTCCTGATCGGCAACGATCTCTTCGCCGGGGCGACGGTCGTGGACGGCAAGGTGACGCTCACCGACAGGCCGGGGATCGGGATCACCAAACTTAACCCCCCCCCCTGTCTTTGGGTGGGGGGGCGCTCAACCCCCCACCACGAAGCAATCCAACACTAGCCACCACAGGACATGGCAACCACTGACACATCCACCCGCCTGCAATCCCTCGACGCGTTCCGCGGCGCGACGATCGCGTCGATGATACTCGTCAACAACCCCGGCTCCTGGAGCGCGATCTACCCGCAGCTCGATCACGCGAAATGGAACGGCTGGACGTTCACCGACTGGATATTCCCCTTCTTCCTCTGGATCGTCGGCGTCGCAATGACGCTGTCGTTCGCCAGGAGGAAGGAACGGGGGGAGGACCGGGGGAAGCTCATGCTCCACGTCCTGCGGCGGGCGGTTATCATTTTTGCGCTCGGCCTCTTCCTGAGCGGGTTCCCGTTCGGCATCGGCAGCAACTTTTCGTTCGCAGCGTGGCGCATCCCCGGCGTTCTCCAGCGCATCGCGGTCTGCTATCTCTGCGCGAGCACGATCTTCCTGTTCAGCGGACTCCGTGCGCAGGTCTACTGGGTGATCGGGCTCCTTGCCTCCTACTGGGCGGCCGTCACGCTGATCCCGGTGCCGGGATACGGGGCAGGGCACCTGCAGCCGACGGGATGTCTTCCCTGGTACATCGACTCCAACCTCCTGGCCGGGCACACATGGAGCGGGGCCCCGGCGCCGGGTTTTGACCCCGAGGGGATCCTGAGCACCGTGCCGGCGCTTGCCACGACGCTCCTTGGCATCCTGACAGGCCACTGGCTCCGCACCTCCTATACGCGCGAGGAGAAGACCGCGTGGATGTTCGTCGCGGGGAATGTCTTCCTGCTCGCCGGTGCCATCTTGGACATCTGGCTCCCGATCAACAAGAATCTCTGGACAAGCTCGTACGTGGTGTTCATGGCGGGGTGGGCGCTCGTCTGCTTCGCGGTGTTCTACTGGCTGATGGACGTGAAAGGGCACACGCGGTGGGCGAAGCCCTTCGTCATTTACGGCATGAACGCGATCGCGGTCTTTGTCCTCTCGGGGATCATCGGGAGGCTGATCACGCTGATCAGGCTGGCGGGACCCGACGGCGCCCCGGAGACGCTGAAAGGACTCATCTACCGGACGGTGTTCGTCCCGTATTTCAGCCCGGTCAACGCCTCGACGCTTTTTGCGGTGGCATTCATCGTTGTCATGTACCTTGTGGTGTGGGTGATGTGGAAGAAGTCGTGGTTCATCAAGGTCTGACCCCGGTGTGACGCGCATGAGAGCCCGACATCGGTTGATCCTGCAGGCCTTCCGGGCGCTGGCGGGGGCATTCTGCGTGCTCCTCCCCGCGCAGGCGCCGGCGGACGACGTCATGGCCGAGCTGCGCGCCCTGAACGCGCGGTTCGGGGGGCACCTGGGACTCATGGCGAAGAACCTCGGTACGGGGGAGACCGTCGCCTACAATGCCGGCGACCGGTTTCCCACGGCGAGCACGATCAAGCTTCCCGTCATGGCGGCGTACTTCGACATGGTGCACCGCGGCGCGATCGACCCCGCGACGCGCATCACGCTCCGGCGGGAGGACAGGAAACCCGGTTCCGGCGTGCTGCAGTTCCTGGACGAGGGTGCCGCAATCACGCTGCGTGACGCGGTCACGCTCATGATCACGATGAGCGACAACACCGCCACCAACATCGTGATCGACAGGCTCGCACCCACGCTCGAGGAGCGGCTGGCGCGGGTGAACGACTTTGCGGCGGCCCAGGGGCTGACAAACACGCGGCTGCTCAACCGCGTCTTCTCGTTCGAGACGAAGCAGGCAACCCCCGAGGCCACCCGGTTCGGCCTGGGCGTCTCGACGCCCGAGGACATGACGCTCATGATGGAGCGGCTCTTCGAGCGGCGCCTGGTGGACTCCGCATCGAGCGCGGCGATGATCGGTATGCTGGAAAACCAGTTCTACAGCGACATGGTGCCGCGCCTGCTTCCACAGGCGGCATGCGCCTCGTTCGCGGTGGCGCACAAAACGGGAAGCGTGACGGAAACAAGGGCGGACGTGGCCCTTGTCCTCTCCGACAGGGTCAATTTCGCGATCGCGGTCTTCGTGGACAAGTCGCCCGATCACGTGGATGACGGCGCCGACGCGGCCACGCTCCTGGGGGCGTACGCCGCCCGCGCGGTCTGGAACCACTTCACCGGCATGAGCGGATACGAGAGGGGGCGTGTCAACTCCGCCGACGTCGACTGGACGTTGTTCAAGGGAGGGAAGTGGGCGATTTACACGACCGCCGCGGCGCCGTTCCCGCACCCGGACAGGATGCAGGGGTACCGGAGGAGCGACGGCACATTCTATCCCTTCTTCCCCCACTATGCCGACAGCAGCATCATCGTGGTGGTGCCCGACGGGTTCCACCCGACGGCGGAGGGAACGAACCTCATCGTTCATTTCCACGGCCACATGAACGATAACCTCGGGGTCCTGGAGCATTACCTGCTTCCCCAGTCGATGATCGCGCAGAAGATCAACGCCCTCCTGGTGATCCCGCAGGGTCCGTACTTCGCCAGGGACTCCTTCGGCGGCAAGATGGAGGACACGCTCGGCTTCCGGCGGATGGTGGACGACGTGATGGCGACCATGCAGCGCGAAAAGGTGGTGTCCTCGACGTCTGTCGCACGCGTCGTCGTCACGGCACACAGCGGCGGGTACCGGCCGGCGGGGCTCGTGCTCGCGCGCGGGGGGATGCAGGACCTGATCACGCATGTCTTCCTCTTTGACGCCCTGTACGGGCAGCACGATGAGTTCCGCGCCTGGCTGCTGAAGGGGAAGGGGAGAATACTGGCCGCCTATACGGATCACCTGGCGCAGGCGCACGCGGAGTTCGCGGCGAGCGTCGCAGCCGCGGGCGACCGCTGGTCGATGACCCCTGCGGGCGTCGAGCACGACCAGGTGCCGCAGGCCTTTTTTGCGCGGTGGCTGACGACGCTGCCGCCGGAGTGGAAACTTTCGCCAACACACTAGGGAGTAAAACGATACGCGCTATGACGAACCTCACACAGTACGACGGGACCTCACGCATTGAAGAGATCGAGCTGGAACAGAGCGGCCGCAAGGCGATGTACGCCCCCACGGAGAAGATCCGGATCGTGGAGGTCCCGAACTTTCCGATGCTGGGGAAGCTGACTGCGCTTCGGTTTGTCGAGTGGGTGCTGAAGAATCCCGGGGGGGTGATCTCTCTTCCCACGGGGAAGACGCCCGAGCATTTCATCAAGTGGGTGACCCGCATCCTGGAACGGTGGGAGACGCGCGAGATCCAGGCGCTCCTGGAGGAGTCGGGCATCGACGGCGCGAAGCAGCCGGACATGCGGTCCCTCTCCTTCGTCCAGATCGACGAGTTCTACCCGATCAACTCCGCGCAGCACAACAGCTTCCACTGGTACGTCAACGAGTTCTACATCAGGGGATTCGGCCTGACGCCGTCGAAGGCGCTCCTCATTGACACCACGTCGCTGGGACTCCCCCCCGGACGGACGATGGAGGAGGTGTTCCCCAACAGCGTCGTCGATCTCTCCCTCCGCGTCCGGCAGTGCCGGTCGGATCTCGAGCTCCTGCAGAAGGACGTCATCAACCGGGTGGACGAGTTCTGCATGGAGTACGAGACGAAGATCCGCGCGATGGGAGGGATCGGATTCTTCCTGGGGGGGATCGGCCCGGACGGGCACATCGCCTTCAACGTCCGGGGCTCGAGCGTGTACTCGGTGACCCGCCTGACGGGCACCAACTACGAGACGCAGGCCGCCGCGGCGACGGACCTGGGCGGCATCGAGATTTCGCGCACGCGGCTCGTGATCACGATCGGTCTCTCGACGATCACATACAACCCCGCGGCCACCGCCATCATCATCGCCGCGGGCGACGCAAAGGCCGGGATCGTCAGGCTGGCCGTCGAAAACGAGAAGGGGCCGCAGTATCCCGCCTCGGTCCTGCAGGACCTGCCGAACGCGCGGTTCTACCTCACGCGGGGCGCCGCCAGCCTGCTGACGGAGCGCCGGTTCGAGGATTTCTGCAGGGAGAAGGACCTGACGCCGGAGCGCGCCGAAGACGTGGTGACCGCGCTGGCGCTGGCCCGCGACAAGCAGCTCGTCCAGCTCACGAAGGAGGATTTTGAGCAGGACAGGTTCGCCCGGGAGCTCCTCCGGAAGAGCGGGAAGAAACCCGTCGAGCTGGCCACCGAGGCGCGGAACCGGATCACCGGCAAGATCGAGAAAGGGCTGGAGCACATCTCCGACACCGTGTTCCTCCACACGGAGCCCCACCATGACGACATCATGCTCGGCTACCTGGCGCATATTTACCATCTTGTGCGCGACCCCAGCAACAAGCACTACTTCGCAAATCTCACGTCCGGGTTCACTTCGGTCTCGAACCCGTATTTCCTCTCGATCCTGGTGAAGCTCGAGCAGCACCTGGAAACGGGAAGCCTCTTCGCCCTCCTGGCGCAGGGGTACTTCGACTCGCACGAAAACGCGGCGCGGATGGAGGACGTGTACCTCTACCTCGACGGCGCGGCCGCGAACAGCCAGGAGATGAAGGACGAGGCCGAGGCCCGGCGGCTCCTCAGGAACCTGGTCGGGCTGTACCAGACGCACGATCTCCACGCGCTCCGCAACCGCGTGCAGGAGCTGATTTCCTACTGCAGGTCGCAGTACAGCGGCGCCAAGGACCCGCAGCAGGTGCAGCTCCTGAAGGGGATGACGCGCGAGTGGGAGGTGGAGCTGCTCTGGGCGTATTTCGGCATCGAGTCGTACGCCATTCATCCTCTCCGGCTCGGGTTCTACACGGGCGACATCTTTTCCCCCGAGCCGGAGGTGCACAGGGACGTCGTTCCCATTTTCGAGCTGATCAGCAGGGTGAAGCCGAACGTCGTCTCCGTCGCGTTTGACCCGGAAGGGAGCGGGCCGGATACGCACTACAAGGCGCTCCAGGCGGTGGCGGAGGCGGTCAGGCTCTACGAGAAGGAGAGCGGTGCCACGAACCTCCGCATCTGGGGATACAGGAACGTCTGGTACAGGTACCGGCCCGCGGAGGCGAACCTGTTCGTCCCCGTGTCGATCAACTCGATCACGATGCTCCACACGGCGTTCATGAACTGCTTCGGATCGCAGAGCGCCGCGTCGTTCCCGAGCTACGAACACGACGGTCCCTTCTCTGAGCTTGCGCAGAAGATCCAGGTGGGGCAGTACGGCATGATCAAGACGATCCTGGGAAAGGACTTCTTCCTGAAGAACAGCCATCCGCGGCTCCGCGCATCGCGCGGTATGATCTTCCTCCGCGAGATGGCGCTCGGGGAGTTCTACGACATGGTCCGCGAGCTGAAGAAGGTGACAGAAGATGTCAGGTGAATACTCTGACACAGCAGGAAGCCCTGTCATTGCGAGGAGCGCTTCTCAGCGACGAAGCAATCTCGCGCGACGATCCGTGCTGTTGCTCTGTCTCCCCCTCCTTGCCTCCGCCCAGCTCCGGACGGTGGGCGTGGATACGCTGCGGGTGGGGCACGACCGCACGTGGGCACATCCCTCCTGGTCGCCCGATGGGAAGACACTGTACGTGACCGCGTCGGATTTCAACGGCATCTGGGCATGCCCGGCGACGGGAGGCACCCCCGCGCTGATCACGGCGGACCGCGGCTCCGGATACGGGTTTGTTCTTTCCCCCGACGGGGCGCGCATTGCCTGGCGGCGGACGCTCTCCGGCGCACTTCCCGGGGAGCGCATCCAGGAGCTGGTGGTGAGAGACCTGGCAGGGGGAACCCCGTCGGTGCTTGCCTCGGGGCGGTCGGTGTCGCTTCCGGCGTTCGTGCAGTCCGAGCCGGTGATATCGGTCGGAGGCCGTCTCCAGGGGGCGCCGGCAGCGGTCCAGCCTGCCGGAACGGTCACAGTCCTGGGCATCGAAAACACGAAGATCGCCGTCCTGCGCGACGGCGTGAAGACGCTGCTCGATCCGCTGAAGGGGGGGAGCTATGTGTGGCCCTCGCTTTCTCCGGACGGCTCGAGGCTCGTCGCGTACGAGACGGGGAAGGGAGCATTCATTGCCCGTCCCGACGGTTCGCGCCCCGTCCTGATCGGCCGGCGTGACGCGCCCGACTGGACGCGCGACGGGCGGTGGCTGGTGTACATGGCCGACAGGGACGACGGGCACAGGATCGTTTCCTCCGCGATCGCGTACGTGTCGCCCGACGGACGGAAAGAAGGAACGCTGACCCCGGCGCACGGCCCGACCGCGCTCTTCCCGCGGTGTTCCCCTGTCGACAACCGGATCGTCTGCGCCACTCCCGGCGGCGACATTCTCGTGATTACCTACGCCGAGGGACCGCGATGAAACGCGTCGCGCTGCTCCTGTGCGCGGCCGTCCTGGCCACCCCGGCCCTGCATGCGCAGCGGGCTGACCTGAGCGGGCTCACGTTCTGCATCGACCCTGGGCACGGCGGGTATTCGAGCGACGACCGGAACGTCGTTCCGGACCCCGGCGTCAATTTCTGGGAGTCGGAGAGCAACTTTCAGAAAGCCCTCCTCCTGCGCCAGCTCCTCTGGCAGCAGGGGGCCACGGTGATACTGACGCGGACGTCCAACGACACCGTGTACCCCGGCGGCGACGACGAGCCGAGCCTTGCCGCGCGCGTGGAGATCGCCAACGCCAACAACGCGGACTGGTTTCACTCGATCCACAGTAACGCCTTCGACGGCAGGACCAACTACACGCTCGTGCTGATGCGGGAGGACACCGCGGCCCGACAGGCGTCGTCCCCCGCGGCGGCGGCGCTCTCGGCGATACTCAGCCCCATGATACGCGCGAAGCTCCGCACGACGGCCTCGTACACGGCGCTGGACTACCAGTTTGAAGGGTTCTTCCTCGGCGTGTTGAGCGGGCTCCTGATGCCCGGTGAGCTCTCCGAGGGCTCCTTCCACGACTATCTCCCCGAATGCCGGCGGCTGCTGAACAACGACTACCACAAACTGGAGGCGTACGCGATCCGGAACGCGTTCATGCAGTATTTCGGCGTTCCGGCCGACCAGCGCGGGATCATCGCCGGCATCCAGACAGACGTGGCGTCGGGTGCCCCGCTGAACTTCACGCGCGTCCGTCTCCTCCCGGCAAACAGGGTCTACACCGGCGACTCGTTCCGCAACGGCTTCTACATGTTCGACAGCCTTGCCGCAGGCGCGTACACGCTCCGCTTCGAGACGCCGTCGTACAGGGTGGACTCGGTCCAGGTTGTCGTGAGCGCGGGAGGCACGGTGTTCATCGACCGGGCGCTTGCGTCGACAGGGTATCCCACCGTGCTCGCCTCCTCACCCCTGAACGGCGATACGGCGGCCAGTCCGACTTCTCCCGTGTCGATCAGCTTTTCGACGCAGATGGACACCGCGTCCGTCCGCGCGGCCTTCACGATCACGCCGACCGTGGCGGGGGGGCTGGGATGGGACCCGAACAACACGGTCCTGTCGTTCACGCCGGCGGGGCATTTTCCGTTCCTGACGAACTTCACGGTCAAAGTCGACACGAACGCCCGGAGCCAGGCCGGGCAGCCGTTTGACGGCACGGGGATCGGCACGCCGGGCTCGCCGTTTGTTCTCAAATTCCGGACGCGCCAGGTGCGGCTCACCCCACCCCGGGTCGTGTCGCGGTATCCGGATTCGGCGATGATCGTGGCGACGGCCGGTCACTGCGTGAATGTCACATTCGACGAGCCGCTGAATGCCGCGACGGTAACCACCGCCAATTTCAGATTGGGGCAGGTGGGGGGAGTCCTGTCGCTCCCCCGGACGCTGCTGTATGCCTCCGGGAACGGCAAATCGGGTGTGACAATCATCGCCACGGGGGGACTCCAGGCCGGGTCGACGTATACCGTCAGCATCAGCGGTGTGAAGGATTCGAGCGGGAACACGATTGCGAACACATCGCCCATTGTCTGGAGCTTCTCGGTTCAGAATTCAACGTACGTGACGGCCACGGTGGATTCCTTCGACACAGGTCCGCTTCAGTGGAAGCAGCCCTTTGCCACGGCATACACGGCGGGTGTCGATTCCGGCGCCCTCTCGATCGTCACGAGTCCCGTGTATCCCGGCCTCCAGGCGGATCCCGGCGCCGCAGCACTGGCGTTTGCGTGGGATACCGCCGCGTCCTCCTGGCTTCTCCGAACACAGCTTGATACACTCGCCCCTCAGCGCCTGGTGCTCTGGCCGAAGCTCGGGACGGTGCTGGAAGCCTACGTCTTCAGCGACGGGGATAACGGCCAGTTCCGGTTCGGCATCGAAGACAGCGTGGACATCTACCCCGGCGGAAGGCCGCAGAACCACAAGGTCAGCAGGTGGTACCCGCTCACCTGGGTGGGCTGGCGGCTGCTCGAATGGGACCTGGCAAACGACTCGGTCGGCACTTGGCTGGGCGGTCCTTCGCTGGGCGGGCAGATGCGGTTCGACGCGTTTCAGCTACGGTATCTCGCCGGGACGAGCGCGCGCTCCGGGCGCATTGTGATCGATCAGCTCCGCATCGCGCGCGCGGTGATCGTGTCCGTCGGCCCCCGGGGCGAGGGCGTGCCGGCGCATTTCGCACTCGGCCGCAACTATCCGAACCCGTTCAATCCTTCGACAACCATCGGCTATCTCCTCCCTGTCGAAGCGCGCGTCACGCTCAGGGTCTACGACGTGCTGGGGAGGGAGGTGGCGACGCTCGTTGACGCGGTCAAGCCGGGCGGAACGCACACCGCTACGTGGAACCCGTCAGGCTGCGCAAGCGGCGTCTATTTCGCCCGGATGGCCGCGTTTGACGCGGGGGGCGCCATGCTGTACGCAGGGACGACACCTCTCACACTCGTTCGGTAAATCGTGACACAGGATATTCTCGTTCTGGGCGCCGACGGCGGCGGAACGAAAACCACCGGGCTTCTTGCGGATCGAAGGGGGAACGTTCTCGCGCGCATGCGCGGTGAAGGCTCGAATCAGTTCGTCATCGGCATGGACAACGCCGCGCGAAATCTTGCCGACCTGATCGCAGGCCTGGCCGCCGCGGCCGGGCGTCCGGTGGGATCGATCGCCCGGGCTGTGCTCGGCCTGGCGGGCATGGGAGCGGTGCGCGACAGGCAGGTCCTTGCGGGTGCGATACACGCGCGGCTGGAGGCGATGGGCCACCCGCCGGTGCCCCTTGCCATCGAGACCGACGCCCGTGTTGCGCTTGAGGGAGCGTTCAACGGGGGACCGGGGATCGTGGCGGTCGCAGGGACCGGATCGGTGATCATGGGAAAGTCGGCTGGCGGGGAGGCTCTCCTGCTCGGCGGATGGGGGCGTGTGATCGGCGACGAGGGGAGCGGCTACAGTATCGGCCTCCAGGCGATCAAGGCTGTGTCCGGGGAACTCGACGGGCGGTGTGAGGCCGGACGCCTGCGCGTCTCGCTGGCGTCCAGGTTCGGTCTTGACACGCGCGACCGGATTATTGCCGCCGTGTACAGGGAGAAATTCGATATTCCGTCGATCGCCCCGGCCGTTCTCGATGCTGCCGATGCGGGCGACGGGATCGCGCTCGGCATTCTCACCAGGGCGGCTGCCGAGCTGTCGGAGCAGATTGTCACCGCGATTGTCCGGCTCGGTCTCAGGGAAGGGACGGGACTCGTGATGATCGGCGGGCTCATCGATCACGACACCATGTATGCCCGCATGCTCGCCGCGGCGGTCAGGGAGCACGTGCCGGGTGTCGATGTTCGCGCCCCCCTCAGCGGGCCCGAGCACGGGGCGCTCCTGATGGCCATCGCCGGTCTGGAGGGCGAGTGACTGTGACCAGGATCCGGCTCGTGCTGCTGGTGTCCGTGCTGTGCGCCGCTTCGTGCGCTCCCCCCGCTGCGACGGTCGCTCCTCCCGCCCCGAAGCGTGCTCCTGCCTGGCTCTCCGCCGACTGGGCCACGCCCGGTGCGATCGACAGCGTCATTGCCACGATGACGCTGGAAGACAAGGTCTCCCAGATGGTGATGGTCCGGGCGTTCGGCCACTACGTCAGCACTGACAGCGATATCTTCGAACGTCTGGCCCGTCTTGTGAAGGAGAGGAAAGTGGGGGGGGTCATCATGGCGCAGGGGGATGTCTACTCCGAGGCGATCCTCCTCAACCGCCTGCAGGGACTTGCGCGCATCCCGCTCCTTGTCGCCGCCGATTTTGAGCGTGGGACTGCCATGCGTGTGCGGCGGGGAACCCGGTTCCCCGAGGCGATGGCGCTGGGCGCGACGCGGAACGCCGAATACGCATACCAGATGGGGCGGGCCGTCGCGCAGGAGGCGCGCGCCATCGGCATACAGCAGAACTACGCGCCCGTCGCGGACATCAACGACAACCCCCTTAACCCGGTGATCAACACGCGCTCGTTCGGCGACGACCCGCTGCTCGTCCGGACGATGGTGGGAGCGTTCGTCCGGGGAACCATCGACGGCGGCTGTCTCGCGACGGCAAAGCACTTCCCCGGCCACGGCGACACCGGGACGGACTCCCACCTGGATCTCCCGGTGATCCCCCTCTCGCGCGCACGCCTCGACACGGTGGAGCTCTCGAGCTTCCGCGCGGCGATCGACGCGGGCGTCCAGTCCGTCATGATCGGTCACCTGTCGGTCCCCGTGCTCGATTCACTCGGGGTGCCCGCGTCGCTTTCCGCGCCGATGGTGGAAACGCTGCTCCGCAGGCAGCTCGGGTTCCGCGGCCTGATCGTCACGGACGGCCTGGAAATGCGCGCGCTGACGCGCGATTACCCGCCCGACAGCGTCGCCGTGCTCGCCGTGCATGCGGGGGCGGACCTCCTGCTGGTGCCTCCCGATCCTGATCTCGCGGTCGACGCGGTCGTGTCCGCCGTCCGGAGGGGGGAAATCAGCGAGCGGCAGGTGAACCAGTCCGTCCGGCGGATCCTCACGGTCAAGCACCAGCTCGGCCTGGACAGGCGGCGGGACGTCGATATCGACGAGATCGCCTCCCGCATTGCCACACGTCCACACCGTCACCTGGCGCGCGAGATTGCGCAGGACGCGGTGACGCTGCTCCGGAACAGGAATTCCCTGCTGCCGATCGCCCCCGGGGGATCCGGCCGCATCGCGGCGGTGCTCGCCGGGGACCTGGAGGACGACCGCACCGACGTCGACCGGCCCGGCAGCCCCGCCACGACGGAGCCCGTGGGGACCTATTTCGCGCAGCTGCTCCGCGCCCGCGCGCCCGGGGCCGAGGTGGTCCGCATCTCGCCCGGGAGCGACGCGAGGGAACTGGGTGAGTCGCTGGCCCGCGTGCGCGGCGCCGACGTGACGCTCCTCTGTCTGTTTGTGAAAGTGCGCACGGCTTCGGGAAGGATTGAGCTTCCCGAGTACGTCCGCACATTTGCCGCGCGGCTGGCGGATTCCGGCACGCCGCTCGCCGTGCTCGTGTTCGGGAACCCGTACGTGGCGGGGAGTGTCCCCGACGCGGCCGCCCTCATGTGCATGTACGGTGACGACGAGCCGTCGAGCGAGGCCGCTGCCGGCGCGCTCTTCGGCGAGATCCCGGTGCACGGACGGCTTCCCGTATCGATCCCGGGCAAATTCCCGTTCGGGAGCGGGCTGGATCTGCCCCAGACGCAGCTCCGGCGCGACGATCCCGCCATGGCGGGTTTCGATCCCGGGGACCTGCGGCGGGTGGACGCGGTTATCGCGGCGGCGATCGCAGACTCCGCGTTTCCCGGCGCGCAGCTTGCCGTGGTGAAAGACGGGCTGCTGGTCGAGGACAGGTCGTTCGGGAAGCAGACCTACGATGCATCCTCCCGGTCCGTCGACGACGCGACGATGTTCGACCTCGCGTCGCTGACGAAAGCCATCGCGACGACCTCCGCGGTGATGAAGCTGGTCGACAGCGGCGCCATCGGCCTGGACGACCCGGCCTCGAAATATCTTCCGTCGTTCGGCGCGGGGGAGAAGGCCGCCATTACGATTCGGCAGCTGCTCCTCCATCGGGGAGGGTTTCCGCCGTTCCGACGGCTCTGGCTGGAATGCCAGGACCGGGGAGCAGTGATGGACACGATTGCCGCCACCGCGCTGGTAGCGCACCCGGGCGATTCCACGGTCTACAGCGATCTGTCGTTCATCACGCTGGGGAAGATCGTGGAGAAGGTCGCGGGGATACCGCTCGACGAGTTTGCGACCAGGGAGTTCTTCGGGCCGCTCAGGATGAGGAATACGATGTACAACCCTCCCGAGTCGCTGCGGGCCCGCTGCGCGCCCACGGAGATCGACACGAGCTGGCGGAAGATGCTCGTGCAGGGGACCGTTCACGACGAGAACGCGGCCTTTCTCGGCGGCGTCTCCGGTAACGCCGGTCTCTTTTCCACGGCGAGCGATCTGGCCGTCTACATGCAGATGCTTCTCAACAGGGGGACGTACGCGGGCAGGCGGTATCTTTCGGAGAAAACGATCGACGAGTTCATCGGGAAGCGCTCGCCCCGGCAGGAGCGCTGGCTGGGGTGGGACATGAAATCGCCCCGGGGATCCTCGGCGGGATCATACTTCTCCCCGTCCTCGTTCGGTCACACCGGATTTACGGGGACGTGTATCTGGGCGGATCCGTCCAGGAATCTTGCCGTCATCTTCCTGACGAACCGGGTCTATCCGACCCGTGCGAACCTCAAGATCACGCGAGTCCGTCCCGCGGTGAACGACGCCGTGATGAAGGCTCTCGGTGCGGGGGCGGGAGAGTAACATGGGCGCCGAGCCGACCATCGCCGTGGGAATCGTCGAAGCTCCATCCGTGGTCTTCGAAGGAGAGTTCGCCGTCGACGGGACTCCGTCGTCGCTCCGCGGCCTCTGCACGGCCCGCGCTGAAGGGGGTGCCGTGGTGGTTGAAGCGGGAAGCGGGCGTGCGGCGTACGCTCCGGGCGTTCTCCTGAAGCCTGCGGGAGGGGGCGAGCCGTCGTTTCTCCTGCGGGGGGTGACAATCGGCATCAACTTTCACTGGGAACGAAAGGAGGATCAGCGCTTCACCGGGGCGCTCCGGTTCCTCCTCCGCGGTGATCGACTGGTGGCGGTCAACTTCGTCCCGCTGGAAGAGTACCTGGCCAGCGTCATCTCTTCGGAGATGAGCGCCTCAAGCTCCATGAATCTCCTGAAAGCGCATGCCGTCACATCGCGAAGCTGGCTCCTGGCGCAGCTCGCCCGCTCGCGCCGGCTGCGTGACGGCGGAAATCGTCCCGCCACGCTCCGCGAGGAGCCCGGCCTCCGTGTCCGCTGGTACGACAGGGAGGAACACGACCTGTACGACGTGTGCGCGGACGATCACTGCCAGCGCTACCAGGGAATCACAAAAGCGGCCACGCCCGCGGTGAGGAAGGCGATCGCGGACACGAAGGGTGAAGTCATCACGCACGGCGGCATCGTTTGCGACGCACGGTTCTCAAAATCCTGCGGCGGCATCACGGAGCCGTTCGGCACGGTCTGGGAGGAGATCCACGTTCCCTATCTTGTGAATCTTCGCGACGCGGCCGGCGGCGCAGATCAGCCCGTCGCGCCCGACGTGAGCGCCGAGCCGGCTGCCGGTGCGTGGATCAGGAGCTCTCCGGATGCGTTCTGCAATACAGCCGACAGGGAAATTCTCTCCCAGGTGCTCCTGAAGTACGACCAGGAGACAATTGACTTCTACCGGTGGACCGTGGAGTATCCGCAGGAGGATCTCGCTGCCATCGTGCGCGAGAGGACCGGCGTGGACTTCGGTCGGATCCTGGACCTCGTGCCCGTTCAGCGGGGGCCGTCGGGCCGCCTGACGCTCCTCCGGATCGTGGGGGAGAAGCGCACGCTGACAATCGGCAGGGAGCTCGAGATACGGAGGACGCTCTCCCGTTCTCACCTCTACAGCTCCGCGCTTGTTGTGGACAGGCAGGACGTGCGCGGGGGAGTGCCGGGACGGTTTCTGCTCACCGGGGCCGGGTGGGGTCACGGGGTCGGCCTCTGCCAGATCGGCGCCGCCGTCATGGGTGCCCGCGGCTTTTCCCCGGAAGCGATCCTGAGCCACTATTTTCCCGGGACAGTGCTGTCGAGGATCTATTGACGCTGTGGTCGGATCGCCGTCGGCGATGAGATTGCTTCGCACAAAACGCTCGCAATGACAGGAGCCTGTCATTGCGAGGAGCGCTCTTTGCGACGAAGCAATCTCGGGCGGGATTGCTTCGCACAAAGCGCTCGCAATGACAGAAATGGAGCGCTCGCAATGACAGAAATGGAGCGCTCGCAGTGACGGGAGCCTGTCATTGCGAGGAGCGCCCGAGTCCTGTCATTGCGAGGAGCGCCCGAGTCCTGTCATTGCGAGGAGCGCTTCTCAGCGACGAAGCAATCCGGCGCTTTCTGCCGTTGCGAGCGAAGCGAAGCAACCTAGCTTTTTTCAGTCTCCCCCGGCATCAGATCCTCCCATCGGGGGTTGAGCGATTCGATGAGGGCGATTTTTTTCCTTCGCGATCCGGCTTTGATCTGCTTTTCCCGGGCGATAGCGGCTGTGGCATCTTCGGAAATTTCGTAGTACACTAGCTTCGTTGCGTGATACTTGCTCGTAAATCTGCCGCCTTCGCCCGACCTGTGCTGCCAGACGCGCCGCTCAAGATCATTTGTGACTCCCGTGTACAGCACGGTGTTGCGCAGGTTCGTCAAGATGTAGACATAAAACTGCCGTTCCATGCTCCTTCTCCGGGAAGGTGATGTGAGTACTACACGTCGTGGGGCTTGATTACGATGAGTACTACGTCGGAAGCAGATTGCTTCGCCTGAGAAACGGCTCGCAATGACAGGCTCCTGTCATTGCGAGGAGCGCTTCCCAGCGACGAAGCAATCTGCGACGAGATTGCTTCGCCTGAGAAACGGCTCGCAATGACAGGGATTGAAACGCTCGCAATGACGGGGATTGCTTCGCAGAAAGCGCTCGCAATGACAGAAATGGAGCGCTCGCAATGACTGAGGATGAGGAGTACGCATGAATAAGACACGCTGTACAATCGTTCGCGTCGCATTCGCCGCGTTGGTGGCGACGGTCCTCGCGACTGTGCATGGGGTCCAGGCGCAGCCGGGGCCGCAGCGCGCCAATTTCGTCCGCCTGGTTGTGCCCGAGGCCGACACCGTGCAGGCGACCTCCGGCTTCTACAGGCTCTCCGCCGGGACCGTTCCGGGGAACCACCTGACGCTGAACGGCGCCCCGCTCAAAGTCTATCCCTCCGGCGCGACGGCGGGGCTGCTCCCGCTGAACGTTGGGGAGAATCTCTTCACGCTCACGGCGACGAGTCCGCGGGGCGACTCGGTGTCGAAGTCGTTTCTGGTGATCCGCCTGCGGCCGCCGGAAACCACCCCCGACTCCGTCCTCGCCATCGACACGATCATGTCGGAGCCGTCGCAGGAGCTCTGGCTGAACGAAGGTGACAGGCTCGACCTGCAGTTCAAGGGAACGCCGGGGTGCAAGGCGTCGAACGATCTCGGCATCCCCATGACGGAAGTGCCCCCGGCGTACACCGGGGGTCTCGGAGGAGTCTATCGCGGCGTCTACATGGTGCGTGACGGCGATACGCTCTCTCTCCGGAGGATACGGTTCCGCCTGGAGAGCCCCGCAGGGGCCGTCGCGGAAACGCTGTCGCGCGGGGCCGTGTCGATCCGCTGCAACGATTTTCCCTACATCGGCGTGACGAAGGGTGATCGTCCCGCACTGGCCTACGGGCTCGGCGAGGACCGGCTGGGCGGCGCCAAGATGTCGTTCATCAATCCCGGCATCAGGCTGGCGATCACGGGGAGGAAAGGCGCCATGTACCGCGCGGCGCTTGCGCCGGGCCACGAGGCGTGGATCGCGGTAGCGAACGTGGACCTCATCCCGAAAGGGGCACGCCTCCCCGCGGCCCTGACGGAAAACTGGGTGGTGTACGGCGACGCGAAATACGACTATGTCACCGTGGCAATTCCCCTGCGGCTCCCGTACTCGTCGAGCACGGAGACGAGTCCCACGAGGATCAACGTCGATGTCTACGGGGCGACATCCAACACCAACTGGATCATTCAGCAGCTCACGACGAAGGAAGTCACGAACGTCTACTATACGGAACCGTCCGCCGGGGTCTTTCGCATCACGATCGAGCTCCGCCACAGGCAGATCTGGGGGTACGAAATCGGGTACAATCCCGCCGGGCTCGTGATCAAGGTGCGCCGCCAGCCGGAAAAGCTCAAGATCAAGGCGCTCACGTTCGCACTGGACGCGGGTCACGGGGGGGAAAATCTCGGCGCCCTCGGCTCCACGGGAGTCTTCGAGAAGGACATCAACCTGGCAGTGGTCCGCGAGCTCAAGTCGATCCTGGAAGACAGGGGGGCGCGCGTTGTCCTGACGCGCGAGAGCGATGCGGATCTCACGATGGGAGACCGGGTCCGGAAGGTAGTCTCGTCGGGGGCGGACCTGCTCATCAGCGTCCACTCGAACTCGGTCGGCCTGACCACCAATCCCGACAACACGCGGGGAACCGCGACGTTCTACAAGCACGTGTGCTACCGTCCCCTTGCGCTCGCCATCGTGAAGCAGGTCCTCAAGACCGGCGTTCCCCTGTTCGGCAATGTCGGCAGCTTCAACTTCTCGCTCAACGCGCCGACGGAGCTCCCGAACGTCCTGGTGGAGATGGCGTTTGTCTCGAACCCCCAGGACGAAATGATGCTGACCGATCCGGAATTCCGCCACAGGATTGCCCAGCGGATCGTGGACGGCGTGGACGACTTCCTGGACTCATGCGATGAATGAACCCCGTCCCGGAGAGCCTCGTGCGTTCATCCGGTCGTGGACGGTGGAAGACATTCCGGACGTCCGCCGCATCGGCTGGGACACATGGAAGGCGACATACGGCTCCTTCATCCCCGAGGCTGACCTGCGCGCCTACCACAGCGAGCACTACTCCCCCGCGGCGCTGATCGATCGGCTCCGCCGACCCTCGACGCGGGGGTACATGGCGCAGATGGGGGATACGGCGGCCGGCTACATGATCATGTCGCTGGACGCGGAGGCGGGGCGTTGCAACGTGGCATCCATCTACATTCACCCTGCGTGCCAGGGGCACGGCCTGGGATCCATGCTGATGCGCGAGGCGTTCCGTGTCGCAGGGGAAGGGGGGTTCGACAGGGTATGGCTGGGCGTCATGGCGCAAAACACTTCCACGCTCGCCTGGTACCGCTCGCTCGGGTTCACGTTTGTCGAAGAGGAGCCCTTCACGATGGGGGGCACGACGGTGCTCCATTACATCGGCTACCGGTTGCTCGTTCCGACGGATCACCTGAACCACACTCCGGCCGCACATGGACCAGCCTGAACGGCGCAATCCCTGGCTCTGGGTTCCGTCGCTCTACTTCGCCGAAGGCCTCCCGTACGTCATCGTGCTGACGGTCTCCGTCATCATGTACAAGCGATTCGGAATCTCGAACACCGATATCGCGCTGTACACGAGCCTGCTGTATCTTCCCTGGGTCATCAAGCCGGTCTGGGGGCCGGTGGTCGAGCTGGTCAGGACGAAGCGTTTCTGGATCATCCTGATGCAGCTGATCGTCGGGGCCTCGCTGGCCTCGGTGGCGCTTGCCATACCCCTCCCCGGCTTCTTCGCGGCCACGCTCGCGGTATTCTGGCTGATGGCGTTCAGCTCGGCGACGCACGATATCGCCGCCGACGGATTCTACATGCTGGGACTCAGGGAGCACGAACAGGCGGCTTTCGTGGGCGTGCGGAGTACGTTCTACCGCATAGCCATGGTCACGGGTCAGGGAGTGCTCGTCGTTGTCGCGGGAACGCTGGAATCGTACACCGGGGGGAACACGACGTTCGCGTGGTCGGTGACGTTCGGCATACTGGCCGCGATGTTCGTCGTCTTTTTCCTCTACCACCGATTCATGCTTCCCTACCCCGCATCCGACCGGCGGGTGACCGCCCGGTCGGGGGGGCTGCCGGTGGTCGAAGTGTTCGCCGCATTCTTCCGCAAGCCGCGCATCGGCGCGACGCTGGCGTTTCTCCTCCTCTACAGGCTTGCCGAGTCGCAGCTCATCAAGATGGTGTCTCCCTTCCTGCTCGATCCCCGGTCCAGAGGGGGCCTGGGGCTCACCACGAGCGAGGTCGGGATCGCGTACGGAACCGTCGGCATCATCGCGCTGACGGTCGGGGGACTTGTGGGGGGCTTCGTCATTCCGCGCAAGGGGCTCAGGTTCTGGCTCTGGCCGATGGTGATCGTGATGCACCTGCCCGACCTGGTCTTTGTCTACCTCTCGCAGGTGCAGCCGGAGAGCTTTCTGCTCATCAATATCGGCGTTGCCCTCGAGCAGTTCGGATACGGGTTCGGCTTCACGGCCTACATGCTGTACATGATCATGGTCTCGGAAGGGGAGCACACAACGGCGCACTATGCGCTCTGCACGGGGTTCATGGCGGCCGGGATGATGCTGCCCGGAATGGTGAGCGGCGCGATACAGGAATGGCTCGGGTACCCCCACTTCTTCCTCTGGGTGGTCCTGTCGACAATTCCCGGGTTCATCGTCACGGCGCTGGTGACCATTGACAAGGATTTCGGAAAAAAAGCCGGGGTTCAGGAATGAAACGGAGATCCGGTACAAATCGCGGAGGTCCACTCTTCACGGCATTTGTCCCCTCGACAACAGGGCCCGGGGCGGCCAGGACGGTCGCGCAGCTGGCTGCGAGCGGGCTTGTCGGGCGGACATACCTCCTCGCCCCGCCCGGCGCGCCTGGCGTGGAGGGAGCAGCCGTGCTCCGCGCAGCGTCACCGAGGGCCGGCGCCACGATGAAGCGCGTCGCGGCGAAGACGGACACACCGTATGCGCTCCTGGTTCTGCATGACACGGCCATCGAGTTCGGCGCGTTCGCGCTGGAACGTTTTGCCGCGGTCGCCGAGGCGACAGGCGACGGGATGATCTACAGCGACTACCTGGAATCGAAGGGGGGGGCCGTGGCTCCGCATCCCCTGATCGACTACCAGGAGGGGAGCCTCCGGGACGACTTTGACTTCGGCTCCCTGGTGGTGATCGCCGCGGGGGCGCTGAAGGCCGCTGCCCGCGGGATCGGCGACCACCGCTACGCCGGCTTCTACGCTCTCCGCCTGGCGATCGCGCGGAAGAGCGGCATCTTTCGCATTGCCGAGACATTGTATCAGAAGCAGGAGCCGGACGTCCGGAAAGAGGGGGTCAAGCAGTTCGACTACGTTGATCCCAGGAACCGGGCTGTCCAGCTGGAGATGGAAGCGGCCGTCACGTCCCACCTGAAAAAAGTGAGGGCGTACCTGAAGCCGGGCGCGGAGCAGGTGAACCTGGAGGAGGGGGAATTCCCCGTCACGGCGTCGATCGTCATCCCCGTGCGCAACCGGGCGAACACGATAGGGGATGCCGTCACCTCCGCACTCCGTCAGCACGCGTCATTCGCATTCAACGTCATCGTGGTGGACAACCACTCGACGGACGGGACAACGGATATTCTGGGGACGATTGCCGCGAGGGACCCGCGGCTCATCCACTGCATCCCCGGCAGGAACGACCTCGGGATCGGCGGCTGCTGGAACGAGGCTGTCCACCATTCCTCCTGCGGCCGGTTCGCCGCGCAGCTTGACAGCGACGACCTGTACCTCGACGAATCCACGCTCGCGAGGATCGTGGAATGCTTCCGGAGGGAGAAATGCGCGATGGTGGTGGGGTCGTACCGGATGACGGACCTCCGCCTCCAGGAGATACCGCCGGGGATCATCGATCACAGGGAATGGACGGCGGAGAACGGGCGGAACAACGCGCTGCGGGTGAACGGGCTCGGCGCCCCGCGGGCCTTTTTCACGCCCGTGCTGCGGAGGATGAACATCCCGAACGTCAGCTACGGGGAAGACTACGCGGTCGGGCTCGCGATCTCGCGCCGGTACCGGATCGGCCGGATCTACGAGCCGATCTATCTCTGCCGCCGGTGGGAGGGGAACTCCGACGCCGATCCCGGCGTCGCGAAGGTCAATCTCAACAACTGGTACAAGGACAAGATCCGGACGATCGAACTCCGCGCCCGGATGCGATTGAATACCCGGTGAACCATGGACACGTCAATTGAGCGGCGGCTTCTGTCCGACCGCGAACTCTCCCTTGCCGCGGGCGGCGATCTGGCGCTGCGTGCGCAAGCGCTCCTGGAGCAGCAGAAGGACACCTGGCCGATGTTCCGCCAGTCGTACGCGGCGCTCGACCAGGTCAAAACCCGGACGATCGACATGGGGGGATTCCCCGTGCGCGTTCAGTGGAACCCCGCGAGGATAGTCTCCTCGTCGGCGAACGTCGACGCTGCCTCCATCCGCCGGCGGAAATGCTTCCTCTGCGCAGCCAACCTCCCGGAGGAACAGCGCGGCCTCCTCTTCGGGAGCAGCCATATCGTCCTGGGGAACCCGTTTCCCATTTTCAGGGAACACCTCACGATCCCGCATTGCACGCACACTCCCCAGAGGATCGATGAGTCGTTCGGGACGCTGCTCGACCTGGCGCACGCCATGCAGAGGCGTTACCTGGTCACATACAACGGGCCGCGGAGCGGCGCCTCCGCGCCCGATCATCTCCATTTCCAGGCAGGGGAAAAAGGATTCCTGCCGATCGAGGAGGACCTCGACCGGCTCGCGGCGGAAGGTGATGAGCTCTCCAGGGGCGGACGGGTCCGCACATTCGCCGTGGACGCACAGCTCCGCCGTTTCTTCGTCCTGCGCAGCGGGCTCAGGGACGCCCTGGTGGATGCGTTCCTCGGTCTTCTTGCCGGTCTTGCGACCGCGCTCAATGAGAAGGAGGAACCGATGATCAACGTGCTGGCGGACTATGCGGGTGACTGCTGGACGGTGACGGTGTTCCCCCGCGCCAGGCACAGGCCGTCGGTCTATTTTGCCGAAGGGGAGGAGAAGATCCTCATCAGTCCCGCGGCTGTCGACTGCGGCGGCGTCCTCACCACGCCGCTGGAAAAGGACTTCGATCGCCTCAACGGGACGAAGATACGGGAGATCTTCCGCGAGATATTCATCACCCGGGAGGCGTTCTTGTCTGCATCCGAGCTCATTCAGGACTTCCTGACGAAAAGGAGCAGGTCGTGACATCACTTCGCGCCGCGCTGCGCAGGATCAGCGCGATCGGCGTACTGGCGGCCGCGGCCGCAGCCGTGGCGGCGTCGCAGGCCGTCGTGTTCATCCCTCCGGGGGCCCCGGCAACTGTCAGGCTCGCGGGCAGTGAGCTGCGGCGGTACGTCTACCTCAGGACGGGCATGCTCCCGGAGACGCGGACATGGACGAAGACGGCACGCCTCCCCTCGATGGCGTTCGTTCTTCTCACGTCCCCCGACACGGCGGCAGGCATCGGCGGCGGCATCCGCATTCCCGAGGCTGCCCGTCACCTTTCGCACGAGGAATATTTCATCGGGACGATCCCGGGGGGGAAGGGACGCACGGTGCACCTCGTGGCCGGCGGTGACAGCACGGGCGTCCTCTACGGCGCATACGCGATGGCCGAGGCCCTCGGCGTCAGGTTCTACCTCGACGGCGACGTCGTTCCCGACAGGCAGATCTCTCCCGCCGGGATCCGCGTGGCGCCGAAACGGGGGTCACCGCTCTTCGCGGTCCGCGGGATACAGCCGTTCCACGACTTCCCAGAGGGGCCCGACTGGTGGACCCGTGACGATTACAAGGCCGTGCTCGCCCAGTGCGCGAAGTTGAAGATGAATTTTATCGGGCTCCATACGTACCCCGAGGGAGGGGTGGGCCCGGAGCCTCTGGTCTGGATCGGCCCGAAGGAGGACTTGAACGCCGACGGCTCCGTGAAAGCGGCATATCCCGCGAGGCACTTCACCAACAGCAACGGCACGTGGGGCTATCCGCGGCGCCTGACCGAGGCCTATGCCAACAGGCTGGGGGACCTCTTCGAGTGCAGCGTCTTCGGGACGTCGTACATGAAGGGGATCGACGGGTGGCCGGGCGGGCCTGTGCCCGAGAACGCCCTCTTCGATTCGACGGGCTCGTTCTTCGGGGACGTCTTCGCGTTCGCTCACGACGTCGGCGTCAGGACCTGCATCGGCACGGAGACGCCCCTGATCGTTCCCGCCCGCGTGAAGGCGAGGCTCGGCCGCGCCGCACAGGCCGACTCCGCTTTGTCCGAGCGGCTCTACGAGGGAATGTTTTCGTGGGTGATGAAGCACTACCGTGCCGACTACTACTGGCTCTGGACGCCCGAGGACTGGACGTGGCGTGAGAACACGCCCGAGGAGCTCGCAAGGACTGAGACAGACCTCAGGGCGGCCATGCAGGCGGCGCAGGCACTCCGTGCGCCCTTCACGCTTGCCACGTGCGGTTGGGTGCTGGGACCGTCCGGCGACCGCGCCCTCTTTGACAGGATGCTGCCGAAATCGTGGCCGATGAGCTGCATCAACCGCTACGTCGGCTTCGAACCGATCGACGACGGGTTCGCACGGACGGCGGGGAGGCCGCTCTGGGCCATCCCGTGGCTGGAGGACGACCCGGGCCTCTCGGTTCCGCAGCTCTGGGCCGGCCGCATGCGCAGGGATGCCGCGGACGCAGCGGCGTACGGTTGCACGGGACTGATCGGCATCCACTGGCGCACGCGCATCCTGGGTCCGAACGTGTCGGCCCTGGCCTCTGCCGCGTGGGAGCAGCCCTGGAACCCCGGCGCAGGCCGGCGGGTGACGCCCGACGCGGCGGTGGAGCGAAGAAAGACGATGAACCTCGACGGCCCCGTCGACGATTTCTACCGCGACTGGGCGCGGGCCAGCTTCGGCGGCGACACCGCGGACTCCATCGCCGCAGTCATTGCGCGGCTTGACGGGGGGCCGCCGTTTGTGCCGAATGTCAGATACGGCACGTGGGTCCCGCGCCCGGCGGACTGGATAGACGGGCCGGGGGGCATTCGGGCCGATTCCCTCACCTGGGAGGATCGGAGCGCGACGTACAGCTTCGTCGGGCGCCTCGAGCATCTCATGCAGGGCATTGTGACGCCCGGTGACCGGGCCCGCGCGGACTACTGGCTCGGCACGTTCAGGTATCTCAGGGCGGCGGGCCGCTTTTCGTGCACGATGGGGGAGATCGCGCGGTTGACCGAGTCCGCGGCGAAAGTGACGGCCGAAGAACGGGCCGGGCTCTGGGATCGTTTCCTCGTGCTCAGGCGGCGGCAGATGAACGAGCTCCGCGACGTCGAAGCGCGCCTGCTCGAAACGCTCAGCACGAGGGGAGAGATGGGCACGATCGCAAACTGGCAGCAGCACATCCGCGATGTTGCTCTCGAGAAGCCGGCTGCGCGCATCGAGTCCGTGATGGGAAGGAGGCTTCCTCCCGACTGCTGGCCCGACACGTCGATGCTGGACGTGCGGAGGATGCTGATCCCCACGGTCCGCACGCTGCTGCGCAGGGGAGAGCCGCTCACGCTCGAGGCGCGATTCTACGGGCATCCTCCGGAAACCGTCACTCTCCGCTGGAGGAGACTCGGGGAGGAATCGTTCGATGCGGCGCAGTTTGTTCACGACGCGAGAAATGTCTATACCATCTCTGTTCCTGCGGCACGGATCACTGATGATTTTGAGTACTATGTCGAGGCCGGTGGAACGTTGTCCGGCACTTTTGTCTTTCCCCCGACCGCGCCGCGCATGTATCAGACTGTTGTTGTCTTCTGACACCCCCGTGTCATTGCGAGTGGCGGCGCTTTCGGCGCCACCACGAAGCAATCCCGACCCCCGAGGTGGGCGCGCAGATTGATTCCCGTGACCAATAGTAGTTCATTGCTCCCGTCCCTCCCGGGGAGGGTGGTATGATGATCCCGCTGCTGTCCGCGTTCGTCGTCAGAGCTATCCTGGCCGGGGGATCCGGGCTCGGCGTCCTCTCGTCCATGAGCGTCCATTTTCTCGTCACTGACCCGGACGGCCGCCGGACCGGGTTCGACCGTGCGTCGTCCCGCCTTCTGGCCGAGATCCCTTCCTCGCAGTACGACGTCGCCTTCACCGGCAATCCCGACGGAGCATCGGGGGATTCGACCAGGCAATTCGTCGAGGCGTTCAGCGACGGGGGCGCACTTGAAGAGGGCGTGTACACGCTCAGCGTGACCGGAGCGCGCGGCGGAGAATTCTGGGTGAGCGTCAGCGTGTACAGGGAGCCCGTCTCCGAGGATTTCACGATCCGGGGATCGATTCGTCCCGGTGAAACGAGAGTGTACCGGCTGGAGTTTGTGCCTGATCCTTCGGTTCCGCTCAGGATCGATACGCTGGCCGCAAGGTAATCCCGGGGTGCAACCATGAAGACTTCGATCATCGTGCTGGCGGCCGCCGCCGCGGCGTTCTGCTCGTGCAGCCGCCCGAAAGAGGAATCCGCGCACGGCGGCCGGCCGTACGTGTTCCGGCAGTATGCCGACGGCCGCCCCCAGGCGGCGAAGCGGATGACGGCCCGCGACATCGGCGTCGTACTGCGCCACGGGGACGGTCCGGATAGCTGCGACTGCTACGGCGCCCGGGAGGCGATCGCATTCGATGACAGCGGTACGTACTTCATGCATTACGACGGCGCGGGACCCGCGGGCTGGCTCGCCTGTCTGGCGACGAGCGCGGATCTCGTGCACTGGACGAGGAGAGGTCCCGCACTGGCGCTTGGAGACTCAGGCAGCCCCGATGCACGAAGCGCCTCCTCCCCCTGGGTGATCCGTGAAGGGGATACATGGCATATGTTTTACCTGGGCACGCCGCACACCTCCCCGCCCCCCGAGAGGATTCCGTCGTTTCCGTACCTTACGCTGAAGGCGCGCTCGCACTCTCCCTTCGGACCGTGGCAGAAGCAGTATGACGTGGTGCCCTTCACGCCGACGGAGGGGACGTACTACTCGGCCACGGCGAGCCCGGGGTTCATCATCAAATCGGCGGATACGTATCTCCAGTTCTTCAGCGCATCGATACTCGATGAGCACAGCGACACGAAGCGGACCCTCGGCATCGCGCGCACGAAAGACCTGAACGGCCGATGGACTCCCGATCCATCTCCGATCGTGCCGCTTGCGGAGCAGGTGGAGAATTCGTCGCTGTATTTCGAGGCGGCGTGCAGCACATGGTTTCTCTTCACCAACCATATCGGCATCGACAGCCGGGGGGCGGAGTACGCCGATGCGATCTGGGTCTACTGGTCGAAGGACCTGAACAGGTGGAACACCCGTGACAGGGCCATCGTGCTCGACGGCCAGAGCTGCACATGGGCGCACGGGGCGATCGGGATGCCCTCGGTGGCGGCCGTGGGAGGAAAGCTCGCCCTCCTGTATGACGCATGTGAAGGGGAGAGCACATCACACATGGGCCGCGACATCGGACTCGCCTGGCTCGATCTCCCCCTCGCGCCGGTGCCGGAGTGACGCCGCCCGCTTGCGGTAAATCCCGCCGGTGTCTATCTTATCAGTAAACACCGGCGACCGGATGGCGGACGAGGACAAGAGCGATCAGGGTGAGCGGGGGGAACAGCCGAAGTATACTCCGGAGGAAATGGAGAAGTACTTCAGCGATCCGCTCTACAGGCGTCTCAGGAGCCGTCTCCGATCCCGGATGCCGCGCAGGCCCGTCCTCATTGCCGCCGGCGCGGTCCTGCTGCTTCTCCTCTGCGGCGCCTACGCCCGATACCTGGTCTCCGGACTCCCTTCACTCGCACGCATCGAGAACCCGCGAGCCGAGCTTGCCACAAAAGTCTTTTCGGCCGACGGCGAAGTGCTCGGGCAGTTCTACATCAAGAACAGGACACACCTCTCCTTCGCAGAGATTCCCCGCACCGCCGTCGACGCGCTGATCGCCACCGAGGACAAGGACTTCTAC
>Ga0335071_10000443_pt1 | contig 46372 bp, 47 predicted proteins | sample Lox_Sample_15_FD_206724 | JGI IMG/M metagenome (GOLD analysis project Ga0335071, IMG submission 206724) | Soil microbial communities from Loxahatchee National Wildlife Refuge, Florida, United States - Lox_Sample_1.5 | ecosystem: Environmental > Terrestrial > Soil > Wetlands | place: USA... | reverse complement strand
GCGTCGGTTTTGCGCTGACCAGGATGATCAGGCTTTCCGCAGGCGGCTCCTCCAGGACCTTAAGGAGGGCGTTTGCAGCCTCTGCGGTAAGGTGATGCGCGTTATCGATGACACAAACCTTGCGCCTGGCCTCGTAAGGCTTAAGGCTTATCCTCTGCTGCAGCTGCCTGACCTGTTCGATCTTGACGACTTCGTCTGTGTCGGCAACGAAGAGTACGTCGGGGTGTTGATAAGCGTCTATCTTCCTGCAGGACGGACAGATGTCGCAGGAATCAACGGATCCGGCCTGGCAGTTGACGGCCTTGGCCAGGGTCCGGGCAGTCAGATGCTTACCCAGGCCCTCCGGCCCGACGAAAAGATAACCGTTGGCCAGGCGCTGATGCCGCATATGCTCCTGTAGAATGCGCAGCGGCTGCTGGTGGCCTTTGATATCCTTGAACGCCATTACTACTTGCCTTTCAAAAATGCCTCAACCAGGCAACGGATAGCCTGTTGGGTCGTGTCCTTGTCGGGAGCCAGCCTTACTACTTTAATCCTGCGCGGCTCCTGCCGAGCCTGCGCAAGATACCCTTGCCTGACCCGCTGGTGATAATTGAATGACCTTTTTTCGATACGGTCTTCCGAGCCGTTACGGTGCCGCAGTCCTTCCTTGACCGGCAGGTCCAATAAAATGGTCAGATCCGGTCTTATGCCTGCGGTGGCAAAAAGGCCGATACTGCGTATGGTTTTAATATCGATGCCCAAGCCGTACCCCTGGTAGGCCACCGTAGAGTCCAGAAACCTGTCGCAGATAATGACCTTGCCTTGGGCAAGCGCCGGCCGGATCACTTCATCGACCAGCTGGGCCCTGGCTGCCATATATAACAGCATCTCGCACGCCTGCGACATGCGGTCGCTCTTATGGTCAAGCAGCATCCTGCGGATGCTTTCGCTTATCCCGGTGCCGCCCGGCTCGCGCAAGTATACCACGGGCCAGCCCCTTTTTTTAAGGTAAAGATACAGGAGCCTTGACTGGGTGCTCTTGCCGCAGCCCTCGGAACCCTCGAAGGTAATGAACCTGGTTTTCATGGCTTTTTACGCAGACTGGTGGTGCCGTCCTTACTATCCTCGACGATGAAGCCTTTTTCGGTCAACTCTTTGCGGATCCTGTCGGCCGCACGGAAATCGCCGCTCTTGCGCGCAGCGTTACGCTGCCTGACCAATTCCGCCACATCCGCAGGCAGGGTATCGCTGCCGGTATCGGACGCAGAAACCCGGACCACGACTTCCTTGCGCTTGAACTCAAGGCCCAATATGTCTTTTAATTCGTACAACAGCTTCCTGGCCTGTGCGACAAACTCCAGATTGTCGATCTCCTCGTGGATGAGGCTTATCAAATGATGGATGGCCGCCAGGGCCTGCGGGGTACTGAAATCATTATCCATCGCGTCTACGAAATGAGCCTTGAGCTGATCCAGCTCCCGGAACCTTCTGCTTTCGGCAGGCAAGCTAAGGCTGTCGATCCTGCCCAAGAGGACCGCGACCCCTTCCAGGGTCTTGCTTGTTTCGCCGATCTTCTCATCGTTATAATCTATGGGGTGGCTGTAGTGGGCGCTCAAGAAAAACAATTTCAACAGGTCTGCTTCCTTGTACTTGGCGAGAAAATCCTTTATGGTCACGAAGTTGCCCAGGGACTTGGACATCTTCTGGCCGTTGATGGTCAACAGGCCGTGGTGTATCCAGTATTTCGCAAAGGGCTTGCCGGTAAGCGATTCGGCCTGCGCGATCTCGTTTTCGTGGTGCGGAAAGATCAGGTCCCTGCCGCCGGCATGGATATCCAGGGTTTCGGTCTCCAGGAATTTCTGGCTCATCACGGAGCATTCGATGTGCCAGCCGGGCCTGCCCGGGCCCCAGGGGCTGGGCCAGGAAGGCTCGTTTTCCTTGGAGCGCTTCCACAACGCAAAATCAAGAGGGTCTTTCTTGGACTCCGTCGGTTCGATGCGGCTGCCGGAGCGCATCTGGTCGATGCTCTGGCCGGAGAGCTTCCCGTAACCCGGGAAGGTGCGCACGTTAAAGTAAACGTCGCCGCCGGCCTCATAGGCGTGCCCCTTATCGATAAGGATCTGGATGTAGGCGACCATGTCGGGGATGTTTTCCGTAGCGCGCGGCTCCCAGTCGCCCTTCCTTATCCCCAGCGCCCGGGCATCCTGATAGTAGCTGTCGATGTATTTGTCAACCAGCTCCTTCCAGCCGACCTTCAGTTCGTTGGCGCGGTTGATGATCTTGTCGTCGACATCGGTAATGTTGCGCACGAACCTGACGCCGAAACCGCGGTATTCCAGGTAGCGCCGCATTACGTCGAATGAATACAGGCTGCGCGCATGGCCGATATGGCTTTCGTCGTATACGGTAACCCCGCAGGTATAGACAGTTACCCCGGGGGCGCGCAGGGGAAGGAATTCTTCTTTTTTCCGGGTCAGTGAATTGTAGATATACAAGGCCATGGTATTACTGTTTTTTCTCCAGTTCTTTGAGCCTTTTCTCCAGCTCTTCGATGCTCTGCATGATCGGGTCAAGCACGTGGGCATGGTCGAGGCTGACGTCTATCTTCTTGCCGTCCTGCTTGGTGATCCTGCCGGGCACGCCTACCACCGTGGCGTTCGGCGGCACGTCCTTGATGACTACCGCGTTTGCGCCGATGTAGGAATTATCCCCGACGGTAATGTTGCCCAGGACCTTGGCGCCCCCGCCGATGACGACATTGTTGCCGATGGTCGGATGGCGTTTGCCCTTTTGGAGCCCGGTGCCGCCCAGGGTCACCCCCTGGTAGAGGAGCACGTCGTCGCCGATGACCGCAGTCTCTCCGATAACTACCCCCATGCCATGGTCGATGAACAGCCCCTTGCCGATCCTGGCCCCGGGGTGTATTTCGATGCCGGTCATAAAGCGCGCGAACTGGCTAAGCAGGCGCGCGATAAAGAAAAGGCGCGCCTGGTAGAAAAGATGCGCGATGCGATAGGAAACCATCGCATGCAGGCCCTGGTAGAGAAGCAGTATCTCAAGCCAGCTGCGGGCCGCAGGGTCCTTGCCCCGGGCGCTTTTGAGCTCATCCCGGAAGAATACCGCGATCAGCAGGATCTTCAGCAACGCCAAGCCCAGAAGTATCAATAGCACTTTCAGGCATATACCCATTATAACCCTCCTTGAACACCTTGGTTTTGAATTTAGTGAAATCCTGGCGAGCGCGTCAAAATTACCCGTCCTCGTAAGGGGACCGTAGGGAATTTTGACGCATATTGCGAGCCAGGGTTGATATTATTTATACACCACCGCTACCGCATACGCGGCGATGGCTTCTTCATTGCCGACAGCGCCCAGGCCTTCGTTGGTCTTGGCCTTGACGCTGACCGCCTCTTCTTTGATCTTCAAGATAGCGGCGATCCGGTCGCGCATCTGCTTTTTGAAAGGCACCAATTTCGGCTGTTGGGCGATGACCACCGAATCGATATTACCGATCGAAAAACCATTATCTTTAAGGAGCCCGGCGACGGCCTCCAGCAGCCGGCTGCTATCGATACCTTCATACTGCGGGTCGGTATCGGGGAAATGTTCTCCGATATCCCCTAAGCCTGCCGCCCCCAAGAGTGCGTCGCAGACCGCATGCAGCAGCGCATCTGCGTCGGAATGCCCCAGGAGCCCTTTGACATACGGTATCTCTATCCCCCCGAGGAAGAGGGGCCGGCCGTCAACCAAAGGATGAATATCGTAACCGATACCTACGCGCGTTTCCATGTCCGTATGATCCCTTTCGCAAAAGACAGGTCTTCGGGAGTAGTCAGTTTGATATTGCGGTAAGACCCCATTACCAGTTCCACCCCGGAGCCCAACCGTTCAACGAGCGCTGCGTCATCCGTAACAAGCCTGGCACTGAAACGGCGATAGGCCTCCAGGATCAGGTCTTTTTTGAAAACCTGGGGGGTCTGTATCTCCCACAGGCTGCTGCGGTCAAGGGTTTCTCCTACCTTACCGCCGCGCGCCCGCTTGATCGTCGCCTTTACCGGCACCGCCGCTACCGCCGCCCCACACCTGCGCGCTCTTTGTATAACCGCAGAGACCAGGCCTGCGTCGATAAAAGGCCTGGCCGCGTCGTGGATCAATACCGTATCGGCCTGGGCAGGCAAGGCCCGCAGGCCGCTACGCACCGAATCCTGGCGCCGGGGCCCTCCCAGGACCAGGCGCGTTACTTTTTTTCCCAAGCGGTGCGTACGCAGCGCATCTGCGATGCTCTTTTTGTTGCCGGCGTTGACGACAATAATGATATCTTTGACGTACGGGTGTGCGCTGAGCGTGCGCAGACAATATGCTATAACAGGACGGCGACCCAGGGTAACCAGCGGCTTGGGGATCCTGGACTTAAAACGCACCCCTTTTCCGGCGGCTACGACTATCGCGGTGACATGCATCGGTATGTGTGCCTGCTATCTATTCTCGAGCTTGGTAAAGATCATTCTGCCGGCCTGTGTCTGGAGTACCGAAGTAACCAGCACCTTTACTTCCTGGCCGATGAGGCGGCGCGCGTCCTCAACGACGACCATGGTGCCGTCATCCAGATAACCTACCGCCTGATTGTGCTCTTTGCCTTCCTTGATCAATTTCACGCGCATCTCCTCCCCGGGAAAGACTACGGGTTTCAGGGCGTTGGCCAGCTCATTGATGTTAAGCACCTTGATGCCCTGGATGCTGGCGACCCGGTTAAGGTTGAAATCGACCGTCAGGATCTTTGCGCCCAGGAGTTTGGCAAGCTTTACCAGCTTGGCATCGACCTCCGCGGTCTCCGGGAACTCTTCCTCATGCAGCATGATATCCTGGCCGGCCTCTTTCTGGATGGTATGCAGTATCTCCAGACCCCTTCTGCCCCGCTGGCGCTTGATCGGGTCGGTCGAATCGGCGATCAACTGCAGCTCCTTGAGCACGAAGCGCGGTATCACGATCTTTCCGTCGAGGAACTTGGTCTTGCAGATATCCACGATGCGGCCGTCGATGATGACGCTGGTATCAAGCGCTACCAGCCCCTCAGACTGGTCCTGGCGCCTGAGGCGCACGTACGGGATGATGATATTGAATTCGTCTTTCCCGCGCAGGCCGATGACCATCCCCAAATAACAGAATACCAGCGTCGCGATAGTGCTGAGGATCTGCATCTGGTCTCCGGGCAGCTGCGCAAGGCTGAAAGCGTCGGTGACCATCTTGGCCATGATCAAACCCAGGATCAGCCCGAATACCGCGCTGGACAGCCCCCGCATGGAAACCTTGCCCATGCCGAACTCCGCGACGATAATGATCCCTGCCGCCAGGGCGCCGAGCAGTACCCCCATCAACCCCAGCCCTTTGATCGCCATTGTCTGGTAACCGATGAACGCACTACCGAGGATAAAAAGAATACGTAATAATAGTAGATTCATATACTACCTCCTTAATAATATGTCTAAGGCCTCTTTTAAGGTCGACACCGGGATCAGCTCTATTGAGCTGTTTTTATTATGCAGGCTCTTAAAGTTGTTCTTGGGAAGCAGGCAATGCTTGAAGCCCAGCTTCTCCGCCTCGTTGATGCGCAGGGCAACCTGAGAGATACTGCGGATCTCTCCGGTCAAGCCCACCTCTCCCAATACCACTGCATCGGCCATAATCGCCTGCTCCCGGAACGCAGAGGTTATCGCCGCGCAGACCGCCAGGTCCGCTGCCTGGTCTTCTACTTTGATGCCGCCGGCCACATTCACGAATATATCTTCGGCCTCAAGGTGCAGCCCCATCCTTTTTTCCAGGACCGCGACGGTCAGGCTCAGGCGGTTATAATCGAACCCCTGCGCCCGGCGCCTGGCGTAGCCGAAGGCGGCTTTGCTTGTCAACGCCTGGATCTCTACCAGGATCGGCCTGCTGCCTTCGAGTATCGAGGAGACAACCGAGCCGGAAACATCTTTAGGCCTCTCCGCCAGGAATATCTCGGAAGGGTTCTTAACCTCCCGCAGGCCCTCCGGCCCCATCTCAAAGACGCCGATCTCATTGGTTGAGCCGAAGCGGTTCTTGACTGCGCGTAGCAGCCGGTATACCGCAAACCTGTCCCCTTCGAAATAAAGCACGGTATCAACCACGTGCTCCAAGAGCCGCGGCCCGGCCAGGGTCCCTTCTTTGGTCACATGCCCGATGATGAAAACCGAAGTGCCGGTAGTCTTGGCCAGCTGGGTAAGCATTCCGGCGCATTCCCTGACCTGGCTGACGCTGCCCGGGGAAGAGCTGATCCCGGGGTCGTATATCACCTGTATCGAGTCGATGAACACCACCTCCGGCTTGATCTTTTTGATATACTCGATGATCAGGGTCAGGTCCGTCTGATTGACGATATACAGGTTGCCGTCGCCACAGGACCCCAGGCGCCTGGCCCGCAGCTTGGTCTGCGCGACCGACTCTTCGCTGCTGACATACAAGACGGTATGCCCTGCCTTGGTGAGCTGGTTGGAAACCTGCAAGGCGATGGTGGATTTACCGATGCCCGGGTCGCCGCCGATCAAAACCACCGAGCCGGCAACGATGCCGCCGCCTAAGACCCGGTCAAGCTCGGTGATAGCCGTCTTTACGCGCTTGTCTTCCTGGGCCTCCACGTCCTTAAGCAGCATGGGGCCGTCGGTATACGACAGGAGCCCGTCCCTGGCCTTGCCGGTCGGCTGCGCGTAGTCTTCTTCGACAAAAGAATTCCAACTGTTACAGTCCGGGCACCTGCCCAGCCATTTCGGCGACTGATGCCCGCATTTTTGGCAACTGAAAACAGTCTTGGATTTAGCGGACTTCATTTATTTTTTAGGCGGCTTTTCTTTGGTCTTCCAAAAGAGCTTCCAAGGGTTGGCCCTGACATCGCTAATCAGGCCGTCTAAGTTGGTACCGACGTTGCCGATGGTAGCCTGCAATTGCTGGCGCAAGGCAACGATAGAAGCTTCCAGTTCTTTGTAGAGGGACTCGTCAGACAGGAGTTTGCCGATCGTGCCCTCGTTGTTCTTGATCTTGACGATGACCGCATCCAGGTCCATGACGACATTCTTGGCGATCTCTCCTAACTCGTGCATCGCCAGCGGGTCGTTGCCGACCAGGGTATCATTATCGACGACGCAGTCCGCGTAATTCTTGCCGGGCATGATCTCGATATACTTCTCCCCCAACAGGCCCAGCGTGTTGACCCAGACCGTCGAATCCCGGGGGATCTTGACGTCCTTCCTGATCCAACCGGTGAGCCTGACCTGGGTCTTATCCTGGTCTTTGGAGGTTATAAAAACAATATCTTTGATCTCTCCGATGTCCACTCCGGCAAATCGCACCGGCGCTCCGGTCTTGACGCCGTTGGTAAAATGGAACACGAAATTCACCGGGTGCCCCATAGCGGCGGTCCGGAAATCGCCGATCTTCAGGATGAAGATGGTAAGTATGATGAGGCCCACAAACACAAAGATACCTACCTTCAACTCGAGTTTAGTTTGTCCGAATATCATTTCGAACCTCCAGTTGTAATGAATATGTCAGGTAATACAAATATCTCCCGGCCGGCAGTGTTCGATGGTCTCGGTGATGGGACCATGGGCCAGGCCGTTAACAAACTGATGCACCACGGGGTGCTGGCTGTGCTCGATCTCCGCGGGCGCCCCTTCGGCGATGATCTTGCCCTGGTACATCATCGCGATCCTGTCCGCGATCTTATAGGCGCTTTTCATATCGTGCGTCACGACGATCGAGGTAACCTTTAATTTATCGTGCAGGCTCCTGATAAGCTCGTTGATACTATCCGCGGTGATGGGGTCCACTCCCGTCGTCGGCTCGTCATACAGGATGATCTCCGGGCGATTGCATATCGTCCGGGCAAGGGAGACGCGTTTTTTCATCCCGCCGCTAAGTTCCGACGGCATAAGGTTGCCTATGCCGTGAAGGTCGACCATCGCCAGCGATTCCTCTACCCGCTCCAAAAGTTCCGTACGGTCCACGTGGCCGTGTTCGATGAGGCTAAAGCCGACGTTCTCGCCTACGGTCATATAATCGAACAGTGCCGCGCCCTGGAACACCATGCCTACCCTTGTGCGCAAGGCGTTCATTTCGTCGGTATTCAAGACGGTAACGTCTTTACCGTCAATATAGATGTGCCCGTGGTCGGGCTTCAATAAGCCGATGATGTGCTTTAACAGGACGCTCTTGCCGCAGCCGGAACGACCGATGATCACCAGGGTCTGGCCGGTCTCGATCTTCAGGTTGAGGCCGTCTATGACCTGGCGGCTATTGAATACCTTCGATAGATTTTTTATGTCGATCATGCTAAGGGAAAATAAAATAGAACAAGGCCGTAAAGAAACAGTCGGCGGCCAGGATCAGAATGAACGTAGTGACTACCGCACGCATGGTCGCCCTTCCCACGCCTACCGCTCCGCCTTCGACGTTAAAGCCCTGATAACAGCTGACCAGGGCGATGATCATGCCGAAAAACACGGTCTTGGCAAGGCCCGTGAAGACATCTTTATACAACAGGGAGTCGAAGGTTATGGTCATGTACATGCTGCCGGGGATCCCCAGGCGGTATACGCAGATCATATACCCGCCGAGAATACCGATGATGTCCGAGTATAAAACCAGGATCGGAAGCATCAGGCTTAACGCCAGGAACCTGGGCACCACCAGGTATTTAATGGGGTTGGTGGCCATGGTCTCCAGCGCGTCTATCTGCTCGGTCACCTGCATGGAGCCGATCTCGGCGGCGATGGCCGCGCCTACGCGGCCGGCCACTACCAGCGCGGTGATCACCGGCCCCAGTTCCCGCACCAGGGAAAGCGCGACGATACTGGCGATATACATTTCAGAGCCGAGTTTCTGCATCAGGTATGCGGTCTGGAACGCCAGGATCACGCCCATAAAGAAACCGATCAGCGAAACGAGCGGCAAGCTGTCGACGCCTGCCCTCTTGGCCTGCTCGAATATCCGTTCTTTCTTGTACGGAGGCACGAAGGCCCAGTAGAACGTCTCGAAGGACAGCCGGCTTAAGCCTCCCAGAAAATACCCGAAGGCTATCGCCCTTTTGCCGATCAAGATAATCGACGCCGATATGGGGTTGCGACTAAAAATCATACCTGTTCAAAAGTAAGCTCTTCGTTTTTACGCAAGAGCTTGACCGTTGCTCCGGTCTGGAATTTCTTGGAGATGATATCCGAAGCCAGAGAATCCTCGACGAAGCGCTGAATGGTCCTTTTCAGGGGCCTGGCGCCGAAAACCGGATCAAAACCTTTTTCGATGAGAAAATCCCTTGCCTCCGGGGTAAGCTCAAGCTTGATGCCCTGTTCCTTGAGCCGGTCAGCGACGTAGCCTATCTCGATATCGACGATCCGCTGCAGGTCTTCCTTAGTCAACGGCTTGAACACGATGACGTCGTCGATACGGTTAAGGAACTCCGGCTTGAAGGTCCGTTTTACCTCTTCCAGGAGCTTTTCCTTCATCTCCTGGTAGGTGATCTCTTCTTTGCGGTTGGCAAATCCCAGGGAGCTTGCCTTGCGGATCAATTCCGCGCCGACGTTAGAAGTCATCAACATCAGGGTGTTGCGGAAATCCACTTTTCTGGCAAAGCTGTCGGTGAGCCGACCGTCCTCAAACACCTGTAACAGGAGGTTGAATACGTCGGGATGCGCCTTTTCGATCTCATCCAACAGCACCACCGAATACGGCCTGCGCCTGACCCGTTCGGTCAACTGGCCCCCCTCTTCATAGCCTACATAGCCGGGAGGCGCGCCGATGAGCCGGGAGACGTTGAACTTCTCCATATACTCGGACATGTCCAGCTGCAGGAGCGCGTCCTCGTCGCCGAACATGACCTCGGCCAGGGCCCTGGCCAAAAGGGTCTTTCCTACGCCGGTGGGCCCCAGGAAAATGAAGGAGCCGATAGGCCGGCGGGGATCCTTGATGCCCGCGCGGGACCTGCGGATAGCCGAGGCGATGGCGCGGATGGCCTCTTCCTGGCCGACAACGCGCACGTGCAGCTCATCTTCGATCTTCAAAAGCTTGGCGCTTTCTTTCTCCTCGAGACGGAAGATGGGTATGCCGGTCCACTGCGAAACGATCTTGGCGATCTCTTCGTCGCCTACCTGCGGCCGCATCTTATCCTTTGCCTGGGACCATTCCTTGTTGAGCTGCTCCAATTCCTGGCGCGCTGTCCTTTCCTGGTCGCGCAGGGCTGCCGCTTTTTCAAAATCCTGGCTCTTTATGTATGCCTCTTTTTCCTTGCGTAAAGACTCAACCTTCTCCTCCAGCTTCTTGATATCCGGAGGCACGATGAGGACGTTGAGCCTTGCGCGGGAACCCGCCTCATCGATCAGGTCGATGGCCTTGTCCGGCAGGAACCTGCCCGAGATATACCGGTCGGACATCTTCGCCGCGGCCTCCAGGGCTTCGTCCTTGAAGGTGACGCGGTGATGGGCCTCGTATTTATCGCGCAGGCCCTTGAGGATATCGATGGTCTGCTCGACCGAAGGCGGTTCAACCATGATCGTCTGGAAACGGCGTTCCAGGGCAGCGTCTTTCTCGATGTATTTCCTGTACTCATCCAGGGTGGTGGCGCCGATACACTGGATCTCTCCGCGGGAAAGCGAAGGCTTCAGGATATTGGAGGCGTCGATCGCCCCTTCCGCAGCGCCCGCGCCCACCAGCGTATGCAGCTCATCGACGAAGATGATCACTTCCTGAGAGCGCTTGATCTCTTCCATGACCGCCTTGATCCTTTCCTCGAACTGGCCGCGGTATTTGGTGCCGGCGATCATCAATGCCAGGTCCAGGACCACGATGCGCTTGCCGTGCAGGATCTCCGGGACGTTACCGGCGATGATCGCCTGGGCCAGGCCTTCGACGATGGCGGTCTTGCCGACCCCTGCCTCGCCGAGGAGCACGGGATTGTTCTTGGTCCGGCGGCTTAATATCTGAATGACCCGCTCGATCTCCATCTTGCGGTTGATGACCGGGTCCAGTTTATTCTCTTTTGCCAGGGCGGTCAGGTCCCTGCCGAAAGCATCCAGGGCGGGGGTCTTGGTTTTCTGCGCGGTCTGGCCAAAGCCGGGGAGCGCCGAACCGAGGATATCCATGACCTCATTTCTGACCGTATTCAAATCCAAGCCCAGGTTCAGAAGGACCTGAGAAGCAACGCCTTCTCCTTCGCGGATAAGCCCCAGCAGCAGGTGCTCGGTGCCGATGTAATTATGCCCCAGGGAACGGGCCTCCTCCGCCGCCAGCTCCAGCGCCTTTTTGGCCCGGGGAGTAAAGGGGATGTCTCCGATGATCTGGGTCGTAGGACCGGGCTGGACGAGCTTTTCGACCTCCAGGCGGATGTTCTCTAAGGATACGCCCATCTTCTGCAACACGGTCGCCGCCACTCCCTCTCCTTCGCGGATAAGCCCCAGCAGGATGTGCTCGGTGCCGATGTAGTCGTGGTTGAAACGCCGTGCCTCTTCCTTTGCCAATATAATGACCTTGCGCGCTCTTTCCGTAAAACGGTTAAACATTCAGTGCCTCCGTGGTTAGGTTTTCAATTTATCGCGGATGATCTCCGCGCGTTTTAAGTCGCGTTCCTGGGAATTCAATCTTTTGTTCTCGATCTTCTGCAGGTGCGCCGGCTGGGTGACGATGAAAAGCTCGTTTATCGACCGGCGGTCGATATCCTTGAGCAGGCCGAGGTCGCTGCCCAGCCTTACCATAGACAAAAGCTCGATCGTCTCCTGGCTGGAAATGATGTGCGCGCTCTTGAGGATCCCGAAGCCGCGGCTGATCCTGTCTTCCAGCATCGCCTTGCTGCGCAGCATCAGCATTTCCCGCGCCTGATTCTCCTGCTCGATGATCTGCCGGATCAGGCCGTTGATGTTCTCGATGATCTCGTCTTCGCTATGGCCCAGCGATACCTGATTAGAGATCTGAAAGAAATTACCCGTTGCTTCCGTGCCTTCGCCGTACAGGCCGCGGGTAGTAAAGCTTAATTTAGAGATCGCCGCCAACACGCGGTTGATCTGACGGGTCATCACCAGGGCCGGCAGGTGCAGCATAACGGAGCCGCGCATCCCGGTGCCGGTATTGGTGGGGCAGGCCGTCAGGTACCCCCACTCCGGAAGGAACGCGATGGGCAGCTCCTTTGCCAAGGCATCGTCTATGCTGTTGATGATCTCCCATGCCCCCCGCAGGTTAAAGCCCGACTGCATGACCTGCATGCGCAGGTGGTCCTCTTCGTTGACCATGATCGCCACGATCTCTTCGCTATCGATGATGACCGCTTTATGGTTTGTCTTCTGGGCGTGTTCATGCGACATCAGGTGCCTTTCGACCAGGAACTGTTTATCCACGCTGTCTAAGTCCGCCAGATGGAATACCGTCGTATTCTTCAGGTACTCTACGCGCGAAACCGCCCCTTCGATGGCAAGCAGGACCTCTTCGCCCTGCTTTTTAGACGCCCAGTGCGGAAAAGGGAATTTATCGAGATTCCTGGCCAGCCGGATGCGGCTTGAGATAACGATATCGGAATTGGGGCCGGTACTCTTCAGCCATTCGCTGGAATGATGCAGCAATTCATCAAGCGTCATGTTCCGTCGCCTTTCCTTCGTTATGCTGCTGCCTTTCCATTTCTCTGATCTGGTCGCGCAGCCTTGCCGCCTCTTCGAAATCCTCGGCTTCGATAGCCTTCTGAAGCCCGGCGCGCAGTTCCTGCAGGTCGGCCTTTTTCCTGACGGCCTTGCCGCCCGTCTTAAACGGGGTCTTGCCGAAATGTTGGCTTGAGCCGTGGATCCTTTTTAACAGGGGGCTTAAAAACCTCTTGAACGTCACATAACAGTCGCCGCAGCCGAGCCGGCCTATCTTTTTGAAATCCGCGTAGGTAAGCTTGCAGCTGGGGCATTTCAGGTTCAAGGCCTCTTTTTCCGCGTTGGGCTTTTCGGACTGCGCCATCCCAGCCAAAAGGTCGCTTAAGCCGAACTGCTGCTCCATCTGGGCGCTCTTCTGACGGGCGCATTCCTCGCACAGATGCAGTTCGTTCATCTGATCATCGATGATCTCGGTCAGATGCACGGTGGCCTGGTTTTTATTACAGATATCGCACAGCATCAATATTTGACCCCTTCGGTCTTGGTGACCTGCCGGAACTTTTTGATGAGGCTCAACGTCATCTTGCCCGGCTTGCCGCTTCCGATCGTCCGGCCGTCGACCTTGACGACGGGAATGATCTCCGCCGCGGTACCGGTCAGGAAACATTCGTCGGAAATGAACACCTCATGGCGCGTCAGCACGTGCTCGTGCACCGGGATCCTGTCCCGCCTGGAGATCTCCAACACTGTGTCGCGGGTGATACCGCGCAGGGTCCCCATGCATTGCGGCGGCGTGTAGAGGTGGTTCGATTTGACGATAAAGATATTGTCTCCGGTGCATTCCGCCACGTAGCCGAGGGAATCGAGCATGATCGCCTCGTCGGAGCCGGAATTGATCGCCTCGATCTTGGCCAGGATATTGTTCAGGTAATTCAGGGATTTGATCTGAGGGTTCAGGGCCTCCGGAAGGTTCCTGATCGTAGGCACGGTGATGATGGAAAGCCCCTCTTTATAGAGCCGTTCAGGGTACAACGCCACCTTGTCGGCGATAATGATGACGGTCGCATTCCCCCTGCATTTGCGCGGGTCAAGCCCGAGGTCGCCTTCGCCGCGGGTAATGATAAGGCGGATATAGGCGTCCTTGAGATTATTCGCCTTCAGGGTCTTGACCACCGCATTGATCATCTCCTGCTTGGCCATCGACACATCCAGCATGATCGAATGGGCGGACTCGTAGAGCCGGTCGATATGCTCTCTCAATTTAAAGACCAGCCCGTTATAGGCGCGGATGCCTTCGAAGACCCCGTCGCCGTATAAAAGACCGTGGTCAAACACGGAAACCTTGGCCATGCTCTTCTCATACATCTTGCCGTTAATGTAAACTTTCATAGACCCTCCTTGAGAACCTTAAGCTTTTATTCAGCGAAATCTGACGAACAGCCCAAAATTATCGCAGAGAATTTTGGGCTGCGCGTGAGTCAGGCTGAGCATCACGCCAATACTCCGTCGTTTAATCTATAAATATGGTCCGCTGCCTTTGCCAGTTCCGGGTTATGCGTCACCAGCACTACCGTCATGCGGTTCTCTTTATTCAAGCGCTTGATGAGCGCGATGATCTCGTTGCCATTGGCGGAATCAAGGTTGCCTGTCGGTTCGTCGCATAAGAGCAGCTGCGGGCCGTTGACCAGGGCCCGGGCGATCGCAACCCGCTGCTTTTCCCCTCCGGAAAGCTGCGCCGGAAAATGGCCGGCCCTGGCGGCCAGTCCCACTTGCTGCAACAGCTCAAGGGCGCCGCGGTGCGCTTGCGCGCTATTGCCGCGCTCCTGAGAGTTGATGAGCCCCGGCAGGAGTACGTTTTCCAACACCGTAAACTCGGGCAGCAGATGATAGAACTGGAATACAAACCCGATACTGCCGTTGCGTATCCGGCAAATCTCGGCGTCTTGCAGGCCATACAGGTTGCGGCCCTCAAAGACGACCTCTCCGCGGCTGGGATTATCCAGGCCGCCGAGTATATGCAGCAGGGTCGACTTGCCCGCGCCCGAAGGGCCGACCAAGGCAATGAAAGCCGCCTGCTCTATTTTTAGGTCGACTCCGCGCAAGACGTGCAAGGCCTTGACGCTGTGATTATACACCTTATGGACATTTCTTGCTTCGATAAGCGGCATCACCGTTACTCGTATCTTAAGGCATCCACCGGCTTCAGGCTTGCAGCTTTAATCGCTGGATAGATAGTCGAGACCAGCGTAATGCACATCGCCGCCAGCACGATCAGGATAATATCCGGCCACAGCTGCACGGAAACCGGCAGGCTGTCGATATAATATATGTCCTGCGGCAGCTTGATGAACTGGTAGCGCTGCAACAGCAAACACAGGCCCAGGCCTGCGGCAGTGCCCAGAAGCGTCCCCAGGACGCCCATGATCAGGCCCGCATACGTAAAGATCCTGCGGATACCCGAGGCTTTCATCCCCACTGCCTTCAATACCCCGATATCCTTGGTCTTCTCGACGACCATGACGATGAGAGTGCTGATGATATTAAAGGATGCTACCAGCACGATCAGCGTCAGGATGATGAACATCGTCAGCTTCTCAAGCTTCAATGCCGCGAAGAAATTCGGGTTCATCTCGATCCAGGTCTTCAAGGCATATTCCGAGCCTACCGCCGCGCTTAATTCTTTTCTGACCTTATCCGCGGCATAGGCATTATCCAGCCTTACCGCCACCACGCTGACCTTGTCGCCGGCACCGAGGATCGCCTGCGCGGTCTCAAGCGGGGTAAAGACAAGGTTCATGTCGTAATCGTACATCCGGGAATAAAATATGCCCGCCACGCGCAAGGTATGTTGCTTGCCCACGGGCGAATAGACCGTCAACGTCGAGCCGACTGTCATCCCCAGGGACACCGCCAGCTCTTTCCCGATAAAGACCGCTTCGGGGTCAGCCTGCAGCTGGTCGATATTCCCCTGGATGAGATAGTCTTTGAGCTTGGTGACCTGCGTTTCTGTATATGGCTTTATCCCTTTGATGGTCACGGGAAAAAATTTGCCGTCGGCCTTGATCAGGACCTGCCCCAGCACGTAAGGGCTGATGCCTTTTACGTGCGGGTTCGGGGCCACCTGCAGGATGATGCGGTCGTATTCTTTTGCGCCTATGCCTCCGTAACCGGATATCGAAATATGGGAGTAATTGCCGATGATCTTGTCATGCAGGTCACGGTCAAAGCCGGTCATCACGCCGATAACGACGATAAGCGCGCAGACGCCGATGGCGATCCCCAGGATCGAAATGACGCTGATCAGGGAAATGAATTTCTCTTTTCTCCTGGTGAACAGATAACGCCACCCTATAAAAAGTTCGGTCTTCATTTCTTTTTAAGCCTCGGGACGCAGGAGCGGGAAAAGGATCACGTCCCTGATCGAGGCCTGGTCCGCAAGCAGCATCACCAGGCGGTCGATGCCCACCCCCAGGCCGCCTGCGCAAGGCATGCCGTGTTCCAGGGCGGTCACATACTCTTCGTCAACGCACTTTTTTTCTTCTGCCGGAGCGTCTTTGATCTCTTCTTCAAAACGCCGGCGCTGTTCCAGGGGGTCGTTCAATTCGGAGTAGGCATTCGCCACTTCAAGGCCGGCGATATAAAGCTCGAAACGCTCCGAGATCAACGGGTCGTCTTTCCTGGTCCTGGCTAAGGGGCACAGGCTGGTAAAATAATCCGTCACAAAGGTCGGATTCATGCTCATGTCCTGCTCCAGGAGGTCTTCGATGATCTTGGCTACCTGGGAACGGGTCAGCCGGCTTTTGTCTTTGGCAAAACCCTTGGCCTGCAGTTTTTGCAACATCTGAGCCGCTTCGTCATCGGCAGATATCCCGAACTTCTCTTTGACCATCTGCGCAAAGGAGCGCCTGGTCCAGGGCGGCGTCAGGTCAATGGACTTGCCCTGGTAGGCGATCTGGGTGCTACCCAGCACCTGCGCGGCTACCGTCGAAAAAAGTTCTTCGGTCAACTGCATCATGCTATGGTAGTCGGCATACGCCCAGTACACCTCAAGCATGGTGAACTCCGGGTTATGCCGGGTAGAGACCCCTTCGTTACGGAAGCTGCGGTTTATCTCGTATACGCGGTCAAGGCCTGCCACCAGAAGGCGCTTCAGGTAAAGCTCGGGGGCGATGCGCAGGTACAGCCGCCGTTTGTATTCGTTGTGGAAGGTCTCGAAAGGCCTGCCTGCCGCGCCTCCGGCGATATCGTGCATCATCGGGGTCTCTACTTCCAGGAACCCCCGGCTATCCAGAAAATCCCTGACGGCCTTGATGATCCGGGAACGCAGGACGAATACCTTTTTGACCTCTTCGTTGGCTACCAGGTCCAGATACCGCTGGCGATAGCGCACCTCCACATCCTTGAGGCCGTGCCACTTCTCCGGCAGGGGCCTTAAGGACTTGGCAAGTATGGCAAAATCTTCTACCTTGACCGTGAATTCTCCGGTGTGCGTCTTAAAAAGCTCTCCCTTGACGGCGATAATATCGGCGATGTCCAAGTTCTCAAGCAGCCCAAACTTTTCCTGGCCCAGAAAATCGGCTTTCAAATACAACTGGATGCGGGCAGTAGCGTCGCGCAGGTCCGCGAAGACGACCTTGCCGTGCGAACGCTGGGCCATAATCCTGCCGGAAAGGCTAACCTTTTTGCCTTCCTGAAATTCGGCCAAAGCTGCGGCAATGTCGACCCTGGCCTCAAAGGGACCGGCGTGGACCGGCACGCCTTTAGCCACCAGCGTATCCAATTTATGCTTTCTTTGCTGGATAATTTCACTTATATCCATAGTTTTATAATTATATAGTAGAATTCGGGTTATGTCAATGAAAAGGGGACGCTTCTGCCGAGAGAAAAGCGTCCCCTGTAGGGCCTACATTCCGGATTTAAGCTCTGGGATATTCAGAGAGCCTTTTGATGCGCTTAAGCATATTCGGATGGGTGCTCAAAAGCTCAAGCATCTTGTCTCCAAAGCTCAAACGTATGGTTTTACTGCGCAAAAGGGCCAGCTCATTCGGGTCAAGGGTCCCGCTTTTATCCAGGTCAAGCTGCCTGAGCTCTTTGATCTCATTCAACGCCTGAGAAGGATCGTTGACAAAGAAGGCTTTGAGCCCTTCGGTCTCCTTCAGGGTCTCCTGGTCCATGCGCGCCGAACCGTATACCAGTTTATAGAGGCTGGAGGCAAGGGCGGAAGGGCTGTTGCCGAGCAATACCGAGCCTCTATCGGCAAAATATTCGCGGATGCGCGAGGCGTACAGCACCAGAAGATTGGTGATAAAGTAGAATAAAAAGGCGACCAGGCCGATCAATACGGTATTGCTGCCCCGCTCATCGCGCCGGCGGCCGAAAAACAGGAAATTCCAGGCGATGCGGTACAGGATCATCGGGATGACCGAAAGCAGGGTAATGGTCAGGACATCGCGGTTTTTCAGGTGCGTAAGCTCGTGGCCCAGCACTGCCCTGAGCTCATTTTCATCCAGGAGCCGCAGGATGCCCTCGGTGACGCAGACGCGACCGTCATTGACGCCGCGGCCGAAAGCAAAGGCGTTGGGGATGGCAATCTGGGCTATGCCGATCTTCGGCACGGGGATCCCGGCCTTGTTGGCCAGGCTTTCCACCATCTGGAACAGGCGCGGGTATTCCTGCCGGCGCACGTACTTGACCTGCATGGTCCATTCCACGATCTTTGGCCCGATCATATACTGCAGCAGCATCATTGCCAGCGATATGGCCAGGTAAAAATAGAACCCGCCAAAACCCATAGACGTGCCGAGCATCGTGATAACGGCATAGATGATCGCAAAAAGTACCGTAACCAGAAGCCACATCCTTAGTTTTAGAAAAAACATTCTGACCTCCTTGAGCACCTAAAGCTTTTGTTTAGCGAAATCCTGGCGAACGCGTCAAAATTACCTGTCTTCGTAAGGGGACCGTAGGAAATTTTGACGCATGGTGCGAGCCAGGACAAATCTACTGTACCTCCATCGTTATCGTCGCGGTAACGGTGAATTTAATGACCGAATTGTTAAGCGCATCGGTATACACATAGACGAACTGCGAAGTATGCCCTGAGTATCCTTTCGTATTAAAGGTGACCTCGATCGCGGTGCTTTCTCCGGGAGCAAGCAGTGTCTTGGTCGCCCGGAAAGCGGTGCATCCGCAGGAAGTGCTGATATCCTTGATCGTCAGGGGTTGTCCCGTTTCATTCTTCAGCATAAAAGTATGCGTCAGCACTTGAGCCGGCCTGACGCGGCCGAAATCCCAAAGGTAGGGGTCCTCTGACTGCGCATAAGAGCTTACGAGCATACACGCCAGGAATGCCGCGGCCAATAAACCGTTCCTTTTCATGTCTACCCTTTCCCCAGAAGCAAGAAAGCTCCCAGGCTGAAAAATAAAACCGCCATGAGGATCTTTACCGCCAGGAAATTTCGGCGCAGCACGTCGGAGAACTTGGCGGAAGTAACCCCTAACAGCGCAAAGAGGAATATTGCCACCAGCGGCGCAATGAACATCGCATTATACAGCACCAGATACCCCAGGGCTTGTATTTTTAAGGACGAGGTCTTCATTACAAACGTTATCGTCGGCAGATACACCTGCCCGGTGCATACCGCCTCCAGGATAGAAACCAGGAAGCCGGTCACCAGGGCGCTGGCCAGTAAAGGGGCCAGAGGCCGGTCGGCGACAGGAATGACCTGGCCGTTTTCCTTGCCCCGGCGGTAATAACGGCCGATAACCGCATGGATCTGATTTTTAACCGCCTGCGGCAATTGCAGGGCCATGCCGTCGGTCTGCTTTGTCTTCTTAAACCTAACGAGGTCGTACACAGCCAATACGCCCAGCAGCAGGCTTAAAACGCCCACGGAAAGATTGAACGCTTTCACAAAAATCCAGAAATGCCGGAACTGGTACAAAAAGCTGAACAACCCCACCCCGATCAACAGGTAAGTCAGGAAGACCGCCAGGATAAAGACCAAACCGATCGCCGCCAGCTGCCTCCTGCGGTACCCCTGCAGGGCAAGAAAAGAGATAAAGAAGACAATGACCGTAAAGGCGCAGGGGTTTATCCCGTCGATGAGGCCGGCGCTGACTACCGCCAGGGGCGCAAAACTTTTAAAATGCGCGACCAGGTCGATATTTTCCGCATCCGGCGCAGCCTGGGCCTGGCCGGAAGAAGCGCTCAGCAGCCACTCCAGGGCGGCCCGCACATCCCCTTCTCCTGACAGAAAGTGCCCCTGGAAGTAGAATACCGGCAGGGCCTGAGAGCCCTTCACGCCGTGTTTTTCTTTCAGGCCCACCAATAATTTATAATTCTGGATATCTCCGATCTCAAAATACGCGACATTGACCTTACCGGCGAATTTCTTTTCGATCGCGGGGAGCACCTGACTCCTTAGCTCTTCGCAACGATGGCAGCTTAAGGAATAGAAGACCATGAGCGTAGGCAGCTTTGCTTGCTGTTGCTGCCCGTATGCGTACGGCAGGCCGCAGGAGCCCAACAGCGTAAAAAACAGGCACACCGCTATTTTTTTATACATATCCGTGTATGTTGTTGGTCTGGTGCAAAAGGCGCGAGGCGGATGCTTAATGCGTAGACTGGCTGCTTATCCCGGTAACGATCTTCAGGATCTCTTTTTTGGTCTTTGCCCTGCGTAAAAGATCGACGATGAACTTATCCTTTACCAGGCGGGATATTTCAGCCAGTATCTTTAAGTGCCCTCCGACCTCGTCTTCGGGAGAGGCGAGAGTAAAAAACAGATAAGACTTCTCCCCGTCCAGGGCCCCGAAATCGATACCGTCATCCTTGCGGGCAAAGGCCAGGATAAAGTCGCGTACAGACTTTGATTTTGCGTGCGGTATGGCGACCCCGTTACCTATCCCCGTCGAGCCAAGCTTTTCGCGCTCCAGCACCGAACGCACGCACGCCTTCTTGTTCTTGATCTTGCCGGATTTGGCGATAAGGTCGACCAATTCAGTAATAACTTCGTTCTTGTCGGTACCCTGTAATTCTAAATTGATGAACTTCTCTTTCAATAACCGAGACAGAGTCATATCACTCGCACGCTGCGCACTCATACAGAATGTCGTTAGATTATTCGACCGGGATGGTTAGTGTCTGACCGACCTTGAGCTTGTTGGGATTTTTGACCTTGTCTTTATTGAGCTCGTAAAGATATTTCCAGCGGTAAGGCTTCCCGTATTCCTTCTCCGCGATCTTCCATAAGGTATCGCCTTTCTGCACTACGTAATCTTTGGTCGAGACCTTGATCTGGCCGGTAACCTCTTCTTTGGTTTCCTGAAGGTACTTGCCCTCCTCGATCGGCTGGGCTTCGGGCGTGGGCGGTTGTCCCGTATAAGGGATCATGACCTCTTCGACCTCGGCGATCATGAATTGGGCATTGCGGTCTTTCTGCATCCCCACCAGGTCTTTGACCGGCGCTACCGCGTCAAGCTTGCCGCGGCTGACGATGCGTATCCTTTCTTCGGGTATCCCCTGGTCCAGAATGAACTGCCTGACTGCCTGGGCCCGCTGTTTACCGAGCTTTAGATTATAAGACTCGGAGCCGCGCGCGTCGCAATTGCCGGTGATCAAGATGCTGGCTTCGGGATTGCTCTTTAAGGACTTGGCCGCCTGCCTCAAAATAGAGGAAGTATCGTCCCTGATGTCGGCTTTATCGTAGTCGAAATAGACCTTGACGTTCTTAATGATCTTTTTGATCAAAAGCGAAGGCCTGAGTTCCTGCGGCTTGGGAGGAGGAAGCTCCTCTTCCTTATAATCGAAGATGAGCTTGCGCACATAGCAGTAACCGCGGTTGCCCCACAGGGGGCCTACCTGGCCGGGCTGCTGAGGCCACCACCAGTATCCTCCCCTTTCCTGATCCTTTACCGGAGCAGGCTGGGCATCGGTGGGCCACCACTTAAAACGCTCTTGCAGCGCCTGTTCTTCCTTCTTCTTTTCCTCCGGGCCTTGAGCGGCCAATACCCAGGAGGACGACAGAACACACAACAGCGCCGCACAACTGATCGCTAGTGTCGCATATCTTTTCGTATACATAGTATTCTCCATTATACAATAAAAAAAGGTTTCTGCAATTACTTTTTTACGCGCAGGAACGCTACCGGGACTTCCACTGGTATTGGCCCCCTGATGCATCGAGCACTTCGATGGGCGTGCCTGCCGGAGCGTCCGACTGCAGGCGTTTGGCGTGCATCTTCTGGACCTGGTCGACGGCAACGCCGTTCTTGGCGGCGACGGCGCGGTAGATGACCATGCGGTCGCTGTTCTCTTTGCTGACGAGGCTGTTGACGCCGGCATCCGCCGAAGCGGCATCCCTGACCTCAAGCAGTCCCATCCTGTTCTCGCCGATCACCTTCTTGCTCTCCCAGGAGACGATCTCGGCCTTTCTGTCTTTGCGCCGGCCGGCTGCCTGTTCCACCTCGGAAGAGAAGCCTTCCTGGGCATAGGCGGTAGCCGTAATGTACTCAAGCAAACTGTGCTTGTCTTTGCCGGAAACCATGTTTTCGATATCGTTGAGGTCGTTCTGCACGTGCTGATAGATATCCAGGCGCATGGAGATATCTACCTTGATAGGCTCTTTCGGAGCCTCCACCCTTACCCGCGCACAGCCTACCCACAGCAAAAGCAAACCCACCGCTACGAAAGAATAGACTCTCATCGTGCCCCCTTTCCGATAAACTGCATGTCGTGTACTACTACTTCAAGATTGCGCTTGCCGGCTTTGCCTTCAAGGTCAACCGCAAGCACCAGATCGCCCTGTGTATCAAGGAATAATTTTACCACGCCCGTATCGAAATTGTAATCTTTAAAATTTTCCACCAGGATATCCATGGACTGCTGGTTATTCTGGGCCAGGCGCTGCAGCATGTCGGTATCTTTAATGGTAAGGTTGCCTGCGCCGCCGGTCAGGGAAAAACCTCCCGTGACGTTGTGCATCGTAAGGTTTTGGCCGGCCAGCTCCAGCGCGCCGGAAAATTTTCCGCGCATCTGGACCTTTTCTCCCAGCTCGAGGTCGCCGGTGATCCGCTCCAGGGCCACCTGGGAAGCGGATAGCCTGGCACGGTATGACGGGTTCTTGTCGATCTGAAGGTCAAGGTCGGCGGTCAGGCTGCCGCCGAGGGCCTGGCCGGTTACCGATTTAAAGGAAAGGAGTCTATCCGTCAGCTCCACCGTGCCTTTGATCTGTTCTATTTTGACCTTGTTGTATTTCAGCCGCTCGACGCGCACTTCTCCCGGCGATGAGCCGCGGTCAACCTTGAGAAATACATCATCCAGGCGCAGGCCCTGGCCTTGGAGGTAGGCGCAGGCAAGCCGCAGACCTACCAGACGCAATGCCAGCGGTTGCGCTGTTACCGAAATACTGCCCTTGCACTGCCAATCCTGCGTGTCGATATCCCAATCGATATCCGAGACCCGGCAGGAGGCGATCTGCACGCTTGCGCCCCGGCCGCTGCCTAAGACAAGTTGTTTGGAAAACTGGCTGAGTTGCTGACCGGGGGTAGTAATATTGACCGAGCCGCCCTGCACGACGACCTCGGGGATGACCCCGCGCAACAGCAAGGGCAAGCTATAGTCAATGCGCAGCTGCTTGAGGCAGAACGCATAGAGGCGGCCTTTTTTGATGTTGATATCCGAAAACGCCAGCCATCCGGCGAAACGATGACGGCAGCCGCCTATGGTTACCTGGGCGCCGGGGAAAACCGACCGCAGCCGGCCCAAGGCATAGTGTGCCGCCACCGTCGGCAGCGCTACCGCTACAGCCCCTGCGCACAATACAACGATAATGAAAAAAATGCTTAGCCGTTTCACGGATTATCCCCGGCCCCTATCTTACTCTATAGGCCCAGGCTCCGCTATTAAGCCTGACCTTTTCCATGGAAAAAGCCCGTTTGAGTATGGCAAGGTAGGGATAGTCGCCGTCCTGGGCAAACCATTCTTTATTCGAAGAACTGTAGGTAATATTATCCATAACGCTGGTCCTGTCGACGACCCAGCCTGAGCGGTCGCGGTACAGGAACACCGGACCCAGGTCTTTATTGTCGGGATAATAGATGACTGCGTAGCTTCCCTCGATGCGGCTCATAAAAGGCGCGTCAAAACCCTGTGCCGTCTGGCGGTAAGCCGAAGAAAAAATGATTTCTCGGCCCTTCCTGCGCCAGTCGGGGTCAAACAGCGGCAGGTCATAACAATACATACCCTTGAGCATCAACTCATATTCCAGGCGGTAACTTGCCTCGGGGCTGGACTGCGGGATATAGGTACGCCTTAACTCTTCGTAAGAGACCTGCGAAGCGCGGCAGGCGATGCCGAGAGGAAAGGCCTGCACGCATGCGCACAACGCGATAACCGTAGCGATCCTTTTTACCATCTTAGGCGATCTCCTCTTCCAGTTTCTTTATGAGCGCTTCGGCGTCCTTGATAACCGAGGCAGGAAGCAGCTTTGCGCTTTCGATCTCCTGCTTAAGGCCCTTAAGCGCTCCCAGGAACCTCTTGACGGTAGCCATCCTCTTTTTTTCCCAGGCCTCTTGAGGGTCGAGCTCCTGCCTCTGCCGGATAAGCGCGGACAGATCTTTCTTTATTTCGCGGGCGTCCCTGCCCTTGTCGAATACTTCTTTTTTAAGATGGTCGTAATCCTGCGCGTCCAGTTCTTTCTTATTCTTGGCCAGGCGTAAAAGGTCCACCGATTCGTAGGCGGGAGCGGAAACCAGGTGCGCAGGCTCTTCCTTTTCCAGGAAGTAGTAAGAACGCAGCAGCTTCAGCGCGGTCTGTTTACGTATGCCGATCTCTTTGGCTGTGTAGGCGTCAAAGGAAATGAAACCCCATTCCTTGAACATCTTGTCTTTCCATACCGCGTACAGGGACCTACCCAGCTCTACCCAGGAGGTCTTGAAATTTTTTGCGGTAGACAACACGTGGTACCGGAATGACGACTCATCCATGTCTTCCATCTTCTGCTCGATGCCTGCCATGGTCCTGGTTTTATACGCACCCATGATCACCTCATAATGCTTTTTAAGAACTCCGTCAACCCCACCTTGTCTTTGTCTTCGATCCTGATAAAAGAGATCCCCAGGCGGTATTCCTTTTCGTCCAGCGGGACGTTGGAACGGACCTCCCCGCGTATCCGCATCGGACCGTACATGCCTACCGTGCCTTCCTTGGTGATCCTGGTCAGGGTGAAGCGTATGTCCAGAAGCGTCCAGACGGGAAGGTTGTATTCGGTAAGCAGGCCCATGCCGCCGAGGCTCAAGTTGAGCATCGTCGCCTCTATCTCCCTGTCTCCGACGGTGGCGCGGATGGTCAGGGGCTCGGCGACGCTGTACATGACGACCACGTTCAGATCAAGCCGCTGGAACCTGCGCCGGTCATTCCCCGAATATTTCCGATATCCGCTTAGCATTGAGCTCCTTGATTTTAAATCTAGCGAAATCCTGACGAGTACGCTAAAATTCTCGTAGAGAATTTTAGCGTCGTTTACGAGTCAGGGCAGACATCTCTTTCTCTATCTTCCGCGCGGCCGCCAGCGCCTGCTGCGCATTCTTGACCTTGCCGATCGCCTGCAGCTCTTCGATCTGAAGCAGTATCCTGCCGACAAGCGGCGAAGGAGGTATCTTGAGGCTGCGCATGAGCTGATCCCCGTTGATCAGGCGCGCAGGAGAAGCCTCTTTCTGCCTGCGGAAATATTCCTTGATCAACTGAAGGCATGCCTTCTCATGCTGAAGCCGGGATTCCCGGGTGGTCAGCGGCCCGCAGGTCGCGCGCTGGTCTGCCAAAGAAAGCAAGAGCACGGATGCCCCCTCTTTCTGCGTGTCCCGGAAATACCTGAACTTGGCGCGGCTGCTTATCTGCGCATTATCCGCAAGGTAGCCGGGGCGCAGGTGCCACATCACCATACGCTCAAGCGCCTGTGTTTCGTCGTTAGAGAGCCTCAGGCGCCTGCTGATCTGGCGCGTGAACCCGACTCCTACCCGCTCGTGGCCGTGAAATATCGTCTTGCCGTCTCTGCGGCGCAATGCCTTGGGTTTGCCGATATCGTGCAGCAGCGCCCCTAATTTAAGCAACCCCCGGCGTTTTCTCGTCGAAGTAATGGCTTCGTCCAGATACTCCTTCACATCCTTGTTACGGCGAAGCTGTTGCAGGAGCATGTCGAGCTGTCTGACGGTTTCCAGGCTGTGTTTCCAGACGTCCAGGTGGTGATACGGGCCTTGGCGTACTCCGCGCATCATCGCTATCTCCGGAAAGGCCACCGGCAACAGCTTCAGGCGATCCATCTGCGTAAGGGATACGCCGGCCTGGGGGCTCTCCAATATCTTGAACAATTCTTCGCGTATGCGCTCGAAGGAAACACGGGATAATTTCGGCGCAGTCGCCCGTATGCAGCGCAGGGTCTGCGGATGGATCTTGAAGCCGAACGTGCAGGCCAGGCTAAAGGCCCGCAGCATCCTTAAGGGGTCCTCCTGGAAGGCCTTGGGGTTGACCATGCGGATCAACTTGCGGCCGAGGTCATGCCTGGCGCCGAAAGGATCGATGAGCCCCCCGTCAAGGCAACGGCTGCCTAAGACGGTATTCAGTTCCGCGGCCATGGCATTGATGGTAAAATCGCGGTGCAACAGGTCATCTTCAAGGCTCGGCCCGCGAAAGTCCGTAAAATCAAGGGTACAAAGGCTGCCGTCTATCTTTTTGACCAGCCGGCAACAGCCGTGCTCTTTATCCAAAACCACGTAGCCGCAGGAAAGCTCCCTGGACAGCTGCCTGCCGAAGCGGATGGCCCCCTGCGCAATGGAAAAATCGATGTCGGGATTTTCTTTTTCCCGTTTCAGGAGCATATCCCGCAGGAACCCGCCCACCACGTAGACGGCGGCCTTTTTCTTCGCGGCAAAAGAAGCGGTGCCTTTCAGGAGCGTAAAAATTTCGGGGGATAATTTCATGTGGAGGTATCTTATAAGGTAGTGTGCTTTCCGGACATCGTTTCCAGGTCCACGACCGCAACCGTCGATTTACCGCTGAGCCAGCCGCCGCATTCACCCGGATTGATGAGCAATTTATCCTGCTGCTTCAGCGCCGCCTGCCTATGCGTGTGCCCGAAGACGATCAGGTCCGCTTCCTCGGTCTGGGGGTTGATCGAAGCGATGTCGTGGACAACGGTAATCTTGCGGCCGCCGAGCGTAGTCCTTAAGGGGCCTTCCTGTATCCGGCCTTCCGAAGCGGCAGCCAGGCCTTTCTTCTCGCCGTCATTATTGCCGAACACCCCGGCCCAGGGGCAGGAGAGCTCCTGGAATTTGGCGATGGTAAAAGGAGCGACGAAATCCCCGGCATGCAGGACAAGATCAACCTGTTGGCGGTTAAACAGCGCGATTGCCTTTTCGATCTGGGGGAGGTTGTCGTGCGTATCGGAAAGTATGCCCACCTTCATAGGGTTTTATTGTTCTGATTGAAGGTCTCCGATTGCTTGACCACATCGTCTTCCACGAATATGGATACGTGCGCCCTGACCGCCAGGGCGATGCTGTCCGAAGGCCGGGCATCGATGATCTTGGTCTTGCCGGATTCGGTCCTGACGACCAGTTTTGCGTGAAAGGTATTCTCTTCGAGCTTGTCGACGATGACCTTCTCGATCTTGGCTTCCAGGCTTTCGATGGCGGAAAACAGCAGGTCGTGCGTCATCGGCCGCGGAGGGTTGAAACCGCTGATCTTCAGTTTTATCGCCGAGGCTTCGTTGAGGCCGATGACGATGGGCAGGATGCGGCTGCCCCCCTTTTCTTTCAGGACGATGAGCTGGTCATGCCTCTTCTCGTCGATGACGATCTTGCTCAGTTCCATTTCTACCATCGCGAAAACTTCCCTTTCTATTTTGACTTCTTGCCGGTGTCGGTCTTGAGTATGTCTTTAAGTTCCGTCATGAACTGGCCGATATCCTTGAACTGCCGGTATACCGAGGCAAACCGCACGTAGGCCACTTCATCCAAAAGCTTCAGGCGTTCGATCACCAGTTCCCCGATCCGCGAGGAAGGTATCTGGCGGTCGGACCTCTTCTGTATGGCACGCTCGACCTGCGTGACGATCTCTCCCATCTTTTCCATGCTGATGGGCCTCTTTTCGCATGCCTTAATAATGCCGGAGAGGATCTTCTTGCGGTCGAAGGGCTGGCGCCTGCCGTCCTTCTTGATGACCATCAGCGATACTTCTTCGATATACTCGTAGGTGGTAAAACGCTTGCCGCACTTTAAACATTCGCGGCGGCGGCGGATCGCCGACTCCTCCTGCGTGGAGCGCGAATCGACGACCTTATCTTCCTTGTGGTTGCAAAAGGGGCACCTCATATCAACATTTCCTCACCTTGATGCCGGCTTCTTTCAGGAATTTCCTGGCCAGCTCGTCGGGGTAACCGTCGGAGATGACGATCTCGCAAACTCCGGCGTTGATGAGCATCTTGGCGCAGATCACGCAGGGTTGATTGGTCACATAGAGAATGCTGTCTTTGGTGCTGACGCCGTAGAGCGCGGCCTGCAGGAGCACGTTCTGTTCGGCGTGCAACCCGCGGCAGAGCTCATGGCGCTGGCCCGAGGGGATCTTGAGCCTGTCGCGCAGGCATCCGGTTTGCGTGCAGTGCCTGACCCCCGACGGCGCGCCGTTATAGCCGGTAGCCAGGATCTTTTTGTCTTTTACCAGGACCGCCCCCACGTGCCTGCGCAGGCAGGTCGATCTTTTGGCAACAAGGCAGGCTACCTCGAGAAAATATTCATCCCAGCTGGGGCGTTTATGCGGTTGTGTGCGTGCGCTCATTTTTTCACCCACAATTCCGGATAGAGAGGGAACCTCCCGGTCAAGGCCAGGACTTTCTTTCTGATGGCTTGGGCGCTCTCCGGGTAGTTGCTTGCTTCTATCGCCTCATCGATGTATTGGGCGATCTGGCGCATCTGGGCCTGTTTCATGCCGCGGGTAGTCACTGCCGGGGTCCCCAGCCGTATGCCGCTGGTGGTCGCCGGGCTCTTACGGTCATAGGGGATCAGGTTCTTATTGACGGTAATGCCGGCTTTTTCCAGCACTGCCGAGGCATCCGCGCCGGTGATGCCTTTGGCGGTCAGGTCTACCAGCATCAGGTGCGTATCCGTGCCCGATGAGACGATCCGAAAGGCCTTCTTCGATAATGCGCGGGCAAGCTCCTTGCTGTTTGCCACGATCTGTTTCTGGTAACTTTTAAAGCGCGGGGTCATCGCCTCTTTAAAGACGACGGCCTTGGCGGCGATGACGTGCATCAGGGGGCCGCCCTGCATCCCGGGGAATACGCGGGAATCGATCTTTTTGGCAAAGTCCTTGCGGCAGATGACGAACCCTCCCCGGGGGCCGCGCAAGGTCTTATGCGTGGTGGAGCTCACGAATTCGGCGTAAGGCACAGGCGAAGGATGGATGCCTGCGGCTACCAGGCCTGCGATATGGGCCATATCGACGAACAGGTATGCGCCGACCTTATCGCAGATGCCGCGGAAAGCCTTGAAATCGATCCTGCGCGGATAGGCCGATGCACCCGCCAGGATCATCCTGGGTTTATGCTTCTTGGCAAGGCTCAAGATATAGTCGTAATCAAGGAGCTCGGTCTTCTTGTCCACCCCGTAGGTCACTATGTTGTAGAACATCCCGGAAAAATTATGCGGGTGGCCGTGCGTCAGGTGCCCGCCGCAGGCAAGGTCCATGGCCAGGACCGTATCCCCGGGCTCCAGGGCCGCAAAGTAGACCGCCATGTTCGCCTGCGAGCCGGAGTGGGCCTGGACGTTGACGTGCTCGGCATTGAACAATTTCTTTGCGCGCTCCACCGCCAGGGCTTCGACCTCGTCGACGTTGTCGCAGCCGCCGTACCAGCGCGCATGGGGATAGCCTTCGGCGTATTTATTGGTGAGCACCGAGCCTTGCGCCTCCAGCACCGCCAGCGACGTAAAGTTTTCCGAAGCGATCAGCTCCAGGTTATCTTCCTGCCTTCTGACTTCGGCGTTGATCAACGCGTAGATATCCGGGTCGACTACTTTAAGATGTTTTAAACTGTCCATTTTCTTATATCCTTTTCGATTGCCTTTATCTGGTTGAGCCGCCTCTGGTGCCTGCCACCGGCAAAGGGCGTCACAAGCCATACCCCTGCGATGCGTTTGGCCTGGGGGAGCGTGACGAACGCGGAAGCTAGAACCAGGACATTGCTGTCGTTGTGCTCGCGGGTCAGTTTTGCCGCCGAATAGTTGTAACACAGCGAGGCGCGCACGCCCGGAAGCCGGTTGGCCACGATGGAATTGCCGATGCCGGTCTTGCAGATCAACACCCCGCGCGCATAGCGTTTTTGCGAGATCTCTTTTGCCAGGGCATAGGCGGTAGCCGGATAGTCGCAGCGCTGCGTCGAGTAGGTACCTAGGTCTTTAACCGCATACCCTTTTTTCTGAAGGTAGGGCTTCAGCTTCTCCTTCATCCTGAACCCCGCGTGATCGGAAGCGATAAGTACGTTTTTCATATGATATTGCTTACCCTTTCTACGGATTCCTTGATGACGGCGCAGGTCTGCCGGTAAAATTCAAGAGTCGTGCCGATGGGGTCATCGATATTGAGATTGTTATCCTTTATTTTAGCAAATTCTTTGAGTAAAAAAACCCTATTTTTTATCCCGGGGACCAGTTGCAAGAGCCTTTCTTCATGCAGCTTTTCCATGACCAGGATGATATCGGACTTCAGGGCCAGCTCCTTGGTTACCCGCTGCGAGCGGTGAGCGGAGACATCGATGCCTTCTTCCCGCAGGACCTCCTTGGTCGGTTCGCTTGCCCCCAGGCCGGAGAGCATCATGATGCCCGCCGAAAGGACCTCTACGTCGGTGCGGCCGGCTTCCTTGAGCTTTTTCTGAAGCAGCGCCTGGGCCATGACCGAACGGCAGGAGTTTCCCGTGCAGATAAAAAGCACGGTCTTGGTCCGGACAACCCTTTCGATCTCTTCCTTCTTGATCGCGCCTTCGCGCAGGACCGCCACGGTATCGGAGCTGACGTCCACTACCGTCGATTCGAGCCCGAGTTTCGTGGGCCCGGCATCTATGGCATACTCGACCAGCCCCTCAAGGTCCTGCAGCGCTTCCCGGAAACACGTCGGCGCGGGCTTACCGTTTAAGTTTGCCGACGGACAGACGACCGGCACATCCGCAAACGCGATCACTTTTTGCGCGATCTCGTTATCCGGCAGACGCAGGCCCACCGTGCCGTTATCGCGCGCTTTGAATACCAGCGTCAGCGGCCCCGGCCAAAAAGCATCCATGAGTTTATAGGCCTGGATGGGTATATCCCTAGCCAGGGCCTCGATCTTTTCCTTCCTATCGATGTGCTGGGAGAATGGCTTATCCTTGGGCCGGGCCTTTATCTCGGACAACCGCGCCACCGCTTTTTTGTGCAAGAGGTTTGCGCAGACGCCGTAGACGGTCTCCGTAGGAATGACCACCAGGCCTCCCTCCCTCAAGACGTCCGCCGCCTCTTTTAAATATTCTTCCCGGGGGTTGATCGCATCGACTGAAACAATCCGAGTCTTTATCATATGGCGAGTTTTGTCCGGGCGACCTTAAGACGCATTGCCTTTTTATGCGCCGCCAATTTTGCCCTTATCTTCGTATCGGTAGCCCCTAATATCGCCAGAGCGAAAAGCCCCGCATTTTTCGCCCCTGCCTTGCCGATCGCCATGCAGGCAACCGGGATGCCCGCAGGCATCTGCACGGTCGACAATAACGAATCCAGGCCTTTGAGGCTGCGGGTCTCGATAGGGATGCCGATAACCGGCACGGTCGTGTGCGCGGCAACCACGCCTGCCAGGGCTGCCGAGCCGCCGGCAGCGGCGATAAACACCCTGGCCCCTTTGGCAGAAGATGCCTCCACGTAGGCGGCCAGCTCTTTGGGGCTGCGGTGCGCGGATAAAACTTTTGCCTCGAAGGAAACGCCGAATTCCTTAAGGACGCTTATTGCTTCGTTGACTATTTCCAGATCGGATTGACTGCCCATGATCACGCTTACCGCCGGATATTTCATATACACCCCTTTTTGTTTATAATGCCCGCGCCGCAATGTCGTGCCGGTACTGCATGCCTTCAAATTTTATTTTGTCCACTGCCTGGTATGTCCGACCGATCGCCTCTTTGACCGTCGAGCCCAGGCCGGTAACGCCCAATACCCGGCCGCCGCTGGTGACGAAACGCGACGGCTGAGCTGCCAGCGCCGTGCCGGCGTGGAATACCACCACGTCCTTCATCCCGGCGGCATCCGCAAGGCCGATGATCTCTTTGCCCTTCTGATAATCCCCGGGATAGCCTCCGGAGGCGACTACGACGCATACGCAGAAACGGTCATCCCAGCTTAAGCCGCCGGCCTGGATGATCCGGTACAGCTTATCTTCGCTTGCCGCCGCCATCACTTCCACCAAATCGTATGTCAGCCGCGGCAGGACCGCTTCGGTTTCGGGGTCGCCGAAACGCACGTTGAACTCAAGGACCTTGGGGCCGTCGGCAGTAAGCATGATCCCGGCATACAAGACGCCGCGGTAGCCGATGCCCTCTTTGGCCAGGCCGTCGATAGTACGGTATATGACACGGTCAAGGATGTCGGCGAATAATTCCCGGGTGACTACCGGAGCCGGCGAATACGCACCCATCCCGCCGGTATTCGGCCCGGCATCGTTATCAAAGATACGCTTGTGGTCCTGGCTGGAGGCAAGGGGAATAATGGTCTTGTGGTCCACCAACACCAGTATGGAGGCCTCGGGCCCTTGCAGGCAATCCTCAACCACTATCCGGGAGCCTGCCTGGCCGAAGGCCTTCTGTTGCATCATTGCCTCTGTTGCCTTAAGCGCCTCCCCGGCATCCTTGGCAACAACTACGCCCTTGCCTGCGGCAAGGCCGTCTGCTTTTACCACACAAGGGGTATTTCTTTTTTCAATGTAGCGCTTGGCTTCGCCGGGATCGTCAAAGACCTTGAATGCGGCGGTAGGAATGCCGTATTTTGCCATCAACTCCTTGGCAAAGATCTTACTGGCCTCCATTTGGGAGGCCTTTTTGTCCGGTCCGAATATTCTTAAGCCGTATTTTTTGAATTCATCGACAATGCCGGCGGCAAGCGGGGCCTCCGGCCCGACCACGGTCAGCCCGATCTTCTCCTTACGGGCAAACTCAAGCAACCCGGGGATGTCTTCGGCTTTTATATCGAGGCAGTCTGCCTGTTGCGCGATGCCGCCGTTACCCGGCGCGCAGAAGATCTTGTCAGTCAATTTTGACTGCGCGATCTTCCAGACCAGCGCATGTTCCCTGCCGCCTGAGCCAACAACCAGGATGCGCATATTATTTCTTTTCTTTGTCCTCTTTTTTCAAGGGCAACACGCCCGCAAGCTCGCCGATCACGTTGACCAGCTCGCTGTTGGTCGGAATGACGACTTTGGCGTTCTGTTCAAGAGACCTCTCTACGGCTTCCAACTTCCTTAAGACCTGGGCATTGCCTACGAAGTATCTTTCCGCGGCCTCGTTGACCAGCCGGATCGCCTCGGCCTCTCCTTCCGCCTGCAGGATCCTGGCTTGCTTGATGCCTTCGGCCTTCTTGATCTCCGCCCGCTTCTGGCCGTCCGCCGCCGTCTCGGTGGCGGTTGCGAAATCGACCGCCGCGATCTTTTCGTTCTCGGCCTTGACGACCTTGTTCATGGTCTCCTGGACGTCCTTGGGAGGATCGATCTCCTTTAATTCGGTCCTGACGATCTCGATGCCCCAGCTGGAGGTCTCGTTCATCAGGGTATTATGCAGTTCATCGTTGATCTTGCCGCGCTCGCTGTTGGCGGACTTCAAGGTGAGCGTGCCGATGATGTTCCTGAGCGTGGTCCGGGCAAGATTGACGATCTGATACTGATAATTGTTGACGTTATAGATGCAGCTTTTGGCGCTCTGTTCGTCGGTCTTGACCTTGAAATACACCTGGGCGTCGACCCTGGCATTGAGGTTGTCAAAGGTGATGATCTCCTGCGGCTCGGCATCCACCATCTGCTCGGTGATATTGATCTGATACATCTTGTCGATAAAGGGGATGATCCAGTTGAAACCCGGCGCGGCAAAGCGGTGGTACCTACCCAGCCTCTCGATGAGCCCCCGGTGCGTGGGCCTGACGATCCTGATCCCCATAAGGAATATTGCGACTATCGCGACGATGACGACATACAGCGTATCCATGATACCCTCCTCTTTTAGGCGACCGTTACTGCCTTGCTGCCCTTGGCCGCCTCCCCGATGACCCAGCTTTTCAGGCCCGATCCCAAAAGGCTTTTTCTGATGCCGGAGACATCCCCGGCGTCGGCGATCAAGACCATCCCGATACCCATGTTGAACGTATGGTACATTTGCTTTTCGTCGATGCCGCCCTTGTTTTGAATGAGCCGGAATATCTTAGGCACAGCCCAGGCGTGCTTGCGGATCAGGACATCCGTATCGCCGGGCAGGATCCTTGCGATCTTGTCATAGAAGGCTCCTCCGGTAATATGGGATATCCCCTTGACGTCATATTCGCGCAAAATGGACAGCACCGGCTTGACGTATATCCGGGTAGGCTTAAGCAGCTCATCGCTCATGCGCAGCAATTCGTTCCGGGAAAGGACCTTGCGCACCAGGGCATAGCCGTTGGAGTGAATGCCGCTTGACTCCAGGCCGATGACGACATTGCCCGGCCTTATCCGGGATCCGTCGATGATGCGCTCTCTATCCACTACGCCCACGCAGAATCCCGCCACATCGTATTCGCCGTCCGGGTACATCCCGGGCATCTCGGCGGTCTCCCCGCCGATAAGGGCGCAGCCTGCCTGAAGGCAGCCGCGGTTGATCCCCTTGACCACGTCTAAAAGGACCTGCGGGTCGAGCTTGCCGGTAGCGATATAATCAAGGAAGAACAGGGGCCGTGCGCCCATGCACAGGATATCATTAACGTTCATGGCAACCAGGTCGATGCCGATGGTATCGTGCGAGCGGGCAAGGAGGGCGATCTTCAATTTTGTCCCGACCCCGTCGGTAGAAGACACCAGCACCGGATGGCGGTACTCCTGCCCGGGAAAGTTAAAGAGGCTGCCGAAACCGCCGACCCCTTTCAATACCAGGGGGCCGCAGGATGTCTTGACCAGGGCAGCAATCTTTTTCTTAAAGAGGCTGGCTTTCTCGATATCCACGCCGGCCTTCTTGTAGGTCATATTCTTCATAACTGGCTCCTCAAGCTAAATCGTTATGTCCCCCTGCCTGTAAAAATCAACTTCAGCTGCATATATACGTATCGCACTTGATCAACGCTAGCAGCCGCTAAATCGTTATGTCCCCCTGCCTGTAAAAATCAACTTCAGCTGCATATATACGTATCGCACTTGATCAACGCTAGCAGCCGCTACACCGTGATATCTCCTTGCCCGCAGCAGTGCGTTTCCAGGGAGAACTTGCCGTGCTTTTTCTCCGCCCTGATCGGGTATCTGCCTGTCCAGCAGGCGGCGCAGTAGCTGTTCTTGTCGTGCCTGAGGCAACGCAGCATCCCCTCCAGGCTCAGGTACCCGAGGCTGTCTACCTCCAGATATTTGCGTATATCATCCAAACACGCATACTTGTTGGCGATCAGCTCCGAAGAACGGTGAAAGTCGATCCCGTAAAAACAAGGGAACCGGTGCGGCGGACAGGATATACGCAGGTGCACCTGCTTTACTCCGGCGGCGCGCAAGTTGCGCACGCGGATCTTGGAGGTAGTCCCCCGGACGATGGAATCATCGACAATAACGATGCGCTTGCCTTTTAAGACGTCTTTGAGGAGGTTGAACTTGACCCGCACGCCCAGGTCCCGGGAATCCTGCGCCGGCTGGATAAAGGTCCTGCCGACGTAATGGTTACGGATGATCCCCATCTCCAGAGGTATCCCCGAAGCGTGCGAATACCCCATCGCCGCGGAGAACCCCGAATCCGGGACCGGCACGACAAAGTCGGCCTTTACCGGGTGCTCGCAGGACAACTGCTCCCCCAGCTTGCGCCTGACCAGATGCACCGTTTCGCCGAACACCACGGAGTCGGGGCGGGAAAAGTATACGTGCTCAAAGGTACAAAAGGCGCGCCGGTGATTTGCATGGCCGTTTAAAAGGCTGCTTGAACGCACGCCGTCCTTGTTGATGAAAACGATCTCGCCCGGTTTGATCTCTCTGACAAGCTTTGCGCCGATGAGGTCGAACGCGCAGGTCTCCGAGGCCAGGCACCAGGCCTTGCCCAGCCTGCCCAGGCACAGCGGACGGAACCCGAAGGGGTCGCGTACGCCGATAAGGCTTTTGGTATCCATCATCACCAGCGAATAGGCGCCCTTGATCCTTTTGAGCGCGTACACGAGGCTGTCCTCCAGGCTCTGCGTCTTGGCCCTGGCCATCAGATGGATAATCAGTTCGGAATCCGTGGTAGTCTGGAAGATCGAGCCGGTCTGTTCCAGGTACTGGCGCAGCTCCAAAGAGTTTACCAGGTTGCCGTTATGGGCGATGCATATCGAACCCTTGGCGTAATCGATAAGCAGGGGCTGGGCGTTCTTCAGGACGCTTGAGCCGGTCGTCGAGTAACGGACGTGCCCGACCGCCGCATGGCCTTTGAGCTTATTCAGCACCTGGCCGGTGAATACGTCGCTGACCAGACCCATCCCTTTATAAATATACAACGTGCCGTCTTCATTGACGGTGATACCGCAGGCTTCCTGCCCCCGGTGCTGCTGGGCGTACAGCCCCAAATAGGTAAGCCAGCTGGCCTGCGCATGGCCGTATATCCCAAACAAGCCGCAGTACTCTTTCGGGTGGTCGTTACAGGTTTCTTCGTGCATATTCCACTCCGTTTCTGATAATAAGAATGCCGTCGCCGTCTTTGCCTGTTTTCTGGCCGGTCCAGCGGGGGTGATGCGTAATATCGACGTGCCTTTCCGGGTGCGGCATAAGCCCGAGGATCCTTCCGGACTCATCGCAGATGCCGGCGATGTTGTCGACTGAGCCGTTGGGATTCCAAGAGTAGCCGTCCGGCTCTCCTTTGGGCGTACAATACCGTAAGACCACCTGGCCGTTCTGTTTGAGCTTCTCCAGGGTCTTCTTATCCTTTGCGACAAATTTGCCCTCTCCGTGAGCTACCGGGAGGTAGATGACTTCGGGCAGCCCCTTGCTCCAGACGCACCGGGACTGGCTTGCCTTCAGATACGCCCAGCGGTCTTCGAACTTGCCGGAATCATTGATGATGAGGCTGGCCTCCTGTTTGAGTTCGGGGTTGCCCGGCAGGAGCCCGCTTTTGACCAATACCTGAAATCCGTTACAGATGCCGATGATGGCCTTGCCTTCCTGGACGAACTTTTTTATCTGGTCGAACAGCTTACAGCGTAATTCGTTGGCAAATACCTTTCCCGAGGCGATATCGTCGCCGTAGCTGAAGCCTCCGGGTATTGCCAGGATATGATAGGCCGCCAGGTCTTTTTGGCCGCTTACCAGGCTATTCACATGCACCAGCTCCGGGTCTGAGTCGGCCTTCTTGAAGGCGGCGGCTGTTTCCTGATCGCAGTTCGTGCCGGCGGTGCGCAATACGCAGACTTTGACTTTCTTCATCGCTTCAACGCTTGTGATTATAGAATCTGTTGATGATCTTGACCACTTCTTTGGGGCTATCGGTGGTCTTGAAAAGGAACATATCGTCGGGGCTGATGTTCTTTTCCCTGAGCACTTCGCTACGCAGCCAATCGGTGAACCCTTTCCAGTATGCGCTGCCGAACAGGACCACGGGGAACGACGGGATCCTGTGGGTCTGGATAAGGTTGAGCGCTTCGGTGAGCTCATCCAGAGTACCGTAGCCTCCGGGGATGATCACGAAGGCCTTGGCGTATTTTACGAACATGACCTTGCGCACAAAGAAATAATGAAAGTTCAACAGCGTATCCACGTACGAGTTGGCCTTCTGTTCCATGGGCAGTTGAATATTAAGCCCGATGGAATGCCCTTTTGCGCGGCGCGCGCCTTTATTGGCAGCCTCCATGATGCCGGGGCCGCTGCCGGTAATGATCGCATAACCTTCCTTGGCTAAAAGGTAGGCGATCTCTTCGGTCAGTTTATAATATTTATTGTCGGGCTTGCTGCGGGCCGAACCGAATATGGAAACCGCCTTTTCCACCTTGGAAAGGACCTCAAACCCCTCGACAAACTCCGCCATGATACGGAACATCCGCCAGGTATCTTCCTGGGTAAAATCGTCCCTGATGGTTCTTTTAACTTTTTCCATTCTGCCTCCCCGGGCTAGCGCTACCAACGTAACGTCTCCTGCCAGTGCCGCTTGAGCTCGTCGATTCCTGCCTTGATGCAAGGCTTGCCATCCAAGCCGTATACCTTGAATTCTTTATCATGCGAAACGCAGCCCACCAGGCCAAAGGCTACCCCCTTGAGCATCGCCTCGAATGCCTTCTGGGCCTTCTTGTCTATCGAAACGATGAAGCGGGAATGGGACTCCGAAAAGAGGACGCACTCATTGCGGCCTGCCTGATTATCTTTATAAGGGACCTCGGAAATGAACAGCTCCATGCCCAGGCCGCCGCTAAAGGCCATCTCGGCGGCAGCGACCGCGATCCCGCCCTCCGAACAATCGTGCATGGCCTTGACCAGCCTCTGGCCGCAGGCCCTGCTTAAGGCATTGAAAGTATGCTTGGCCTGTTTCGGATCGACGCGCGGGACGCTGTTGCCCGTGAAACCGAGGATGTCGTAATAATGCGAACCGCCCAGCTCATTGAAGGTCTGGCCGACGACGTACACCAGGTCCCCTTCTTTCTTGGCATACATGGAAACCGCCTTGCCGACATCTTCCATCACCGCCATACCCGAGATTAATAGCGTTCCGGGAATGGCGATCGAGTTGTGCTTAACGGTATATTCGTTATAAAAACTGTCCTTGCCGGAAATGAACGGAACGCCAAAGGCCTTGGCAATATCATAACAGCCGTAGGCAGCCCTGACCACGCCGCCCAACCGGTCGGGTTTATCGGGATTGCCCCAGCAGAAGTTATCCAGTATGGCCACTTCCTGCAGGGAGCCTCCCGAGGCGATTATCTGCCGAAGCACCTCGTCGATACAGCCGGCAGCCATCCAATAGGGGTCGATGAAACCGAAACGGAAATTGATGCCGTTGGCGATGATCAGGCCCTTGTCGGAATCCGGCAACGGCCTGACGATACTGGCGTCGGAGGGGCCGTCGTTGGCGCAGCCGACCAGGGGCTTCAGGACCGAGCCGCCCTGGACCTCGTGGTCATATTGCCTGATAATCCACTCCTTGGAACAGATATCGTAATGGGAGAGCAACCGCAACAGCGCAGGGGTCAGGTTCTTGGCGGACCTGTCCTTTGGCTCCTGGTGATGCGCCTGTATGAAAACCGCCTTTTTCTCTGTCTGGGGCAAGCCGTGATGCAAGAACCGCATATCCAGATCGCAGACCGGATTGCCGTTATACAACAGCTTCAGCCTTTTGTCGGAAGTAAATTCGCCGATGACCGTGGCCTCAACGTTCTCCGCGGCAAAGACCTCCAGCAGCCGCTCGATATTCTGCGCAGGCACCGCCAGGACCATGCGCTCCTGGGATTCCGAGATCCAGATCTCGGTATAAGAAAGCCCCTGGTATTTAAGGGGGACTTTTTCCAGGCAGACCTGCGCGCCCAGGCCTTCGCCCATCTCGCCTACCGCGCTGGACAGCCCCCCGGCGCCGCAGTCGGTAATGGCGCTGTACAGGTTCTGGTCGCGCGCCTGCAGGATGGTATCCAGCATTTTCTTTTCCTGGATGGGGTTGCCGATCTGCACCGCGCCGCTGGAAATAGTTTCGGATTCGTGAGTGAGCTCTCCGGAGGAGAATGTCGCGCCGTGTATCCCGTCCCTGCCGGTCCTGCCTCCTACCACCACGACCAGGTCACCGGTACGGGCCTGTTTAAAGGATTTATCTTTCGGCATGATCCCTACCGTGCCGCAATACACCAGGGGATTGCCGGTAAAGCGTTCGTGGAACAGGACGGCGCCGTTTACGGTAGGGATGCCCATCTTGTTGCCGTAATCGCGCACGCCGGAAACAACCCCCTTCATGATCCTCTTGGGGTGCAGCGTGCCCTTGGGCAGCTTGCTGAAAGGATAATCCGGAAGGCCGAAACAGAATACATCGGTGTTGAGTATGGGCTTGGCGCCCAGGCCGGTGCCCAACGGGTCGCGGATGACGCCGCCGATGCCGGTATTGGCGCCGCCAAACGGCTCCAGGGCCGAAGGGTGATTGTGCGTTTCTACTTTGAAGCATACGTTGTGCCGGTCGTCGAACGCGATGACCCCGGAGTTGTCCTTGAAAACCGACACGCACCAGGGCTTGTTCAATTGCCGGGTCACCTGCATCACGGTAGATTTTAGGAGGTTGTCGATCTTGAGCCGCCTGGGCTTGGAACGGAACAATTTTTCCCGGTAGTCGATCTTGCCCCTGAAGGTCTTGTGCCAGCAGTGTTCCGACCAGGTCTGGGCGATGGTCTCCAATTCGCAATCGGTAGGGTTACGGCCGAGTTTCCTGAAATGCGCCTTGATCTGCATCATCTCCGCCGCATTCAAAAAAAGCTGGCCCTGCCGGCTGATCTTGGCCAATTGCGCGGCGGAGGCATTCAGCAGCTCCACGGTGATCAACTTAAAAACATAGGCGGGCTGTTGAGCGCCGAAAGGCGCATACCCGGCGTCTTTAACGATATGCTGGATGAGCTTGTTGTAAAGCAGTTTTTCGGAGATGGTCGCCAGCTGCGAGGCGGTAAGCGAGCCGCGGATGAAATATTTCTTGGCAGTCCTGACGCGCACGGCCCCTTCTATCCCAAGGTCTTTGATGCCTTTGCGCACCGATTCCTCGGCCGGGTCCATCACGCCGGGGTTATAGGCGACTTCGACCACTTGTTCCTTTGCGGCGCGGCCGGAAGGTTCAAGGCGGGGATTGACGGCGTATTCCTGGACGATATTGTCGGTAATGAGCTCTTCGCAGATCTTCTTGAGCTGATCGCCGGAAAGGTCCCCCTCAAGCAGGTAGACCTGGGCAAAGCGGACTTCCTGGACGGTTTTGATGCCTAAGTCCAGGATATCTTTTTTGATCCCCTCTCCGACGGAATCAAAAATACCCTGTTTATCCTTTATTTCGATCTTCCAGACCATCGATACCCCAAAGGTAACGGCAGGAAAGGCGCAATGCGTTTTTAGGCAAGATCTATCAAAGACCCAGGCGTTTATAGATCTTATGGATATTGCGCAAATAATACGTCAGGTCAAACAGCGTTTCCAGTTCCCGGGCGCTCACATACCCGGATGTTTCCTTGTCTTCCAGCAGTGCCCGCTGAAAATCTATTTTTTCCTTCCAGGTGCGCATGGCCGCACGCTGTACCATGTCGTAGGCGCGCGTCCGGCTGAGGCCCTTGGACATAAGCTTCAAAAGGACCCGCTGCGAAAAAATGAGCCCCTGTGTCTTGACGAGATTGGCCAGCATATTATCCGGATATACCGTCAGGCCCGCGATGACGTCGGTAAACTTGTGCAGCATGTAATCAAGCGTAATCGTAGAATCCGGCATGATCACCCTTTCGGCGGAAGAGTGGCTGATGTCGCGCTCGTGCCAGAGGGAAACGTTCTCTATGGCCACCAGGGCATTCCCGCGCAAGAGCCGGCTGAGGCCGCAGATGCGCTCGCAGATGACCGGATTACGTTTATGCGGCATGGCGGAAGAGCCTTTTTGCCCTTTGCCGAACGGCTCTTCGGCCTCCAACACTTCCGTCCTTTGCAGGTGCCTTATCTCGGTGGCGCATTTCTCCAGGCTTGAGCCGATGATCGCCAGCGCCGCCAGATACTGGGCATACACGTCCCGCTGGATGATCTGCGTCGAGATGCCGGCGGGCTTAAGCCCCAGCTTCTTGCACACATAGGCTTCGACTTCCGGCTCGATATTGGAATACGTCCCTACCGCGCCGGATATCTTACCCACTGCGGCGGCTTCTCCGGCCTGGCGCAGGCGCTCCAGGGACCGGCCGGTTTCATCAAACCAAAGGGCCATTTTTAAGCCGAAGGTAGTCGGCTCGGCGTGGATGCCGTGCGTACGGCCGATACACACCATATCCTTGTATTTTTTCGCCTTTGCCGCCAACAACTGCTGCAGCCGTTTCAGGTCATCGATAAGGATGGCGGTTGCCTCCTTCAACTGCACTCCTAGGGTGGTATCCAGGAGGTCGGAAGAAGTAAGGCCGATGTGCAGGTACTTGGCGTCATCCCCAATATTTTGTGCTATATTGCTGACAAAGGCCACTACATCATGTTGCGTCTTCTCTTCTATGGCCCTGATCGCAGCAACGCTGAAGCGCGCCTTCTTGCGGATCCTTTGCACTGCCTGAGCCGGGACCTTCTTTTTTCTGGCAAGCGCCTCCAGGACATATATCTCGATGTCCAGCATAGTCTTGAATTTGAATTCGTCCTGCCAGAGGCCGGTCATGCGGGGTAGGCTGTAGCGTTCGATCATAGGTTCTCCTTGTAAGAAAATCTATTATATCAAAAATACCGGTTTTGGCAAATAAAAACCCGCCAAAAAAGACGGGTTTTTACGTGTAGCGGGCTGCCCCTAAAACGCCTTACTTCTTGCGTCCGAACAGATAAAGCAGCAGCGCCCCTACGATCATGGCGGGGGCAGTGCAAGAGACCATAAACCACCAGGCCTCCAGAGGATCAGGTATCGCAAACACGGCCCAGGCATACAAGAGACAGAAGACAGCCGCTACCAGCCATGAGATAATGACCTGTCTTTTGTTCAAGTGCGCCCTTTGGGAGCCCTTCTGCAGTATGCGAAACCCGGCGATCGCCAGGATCGCGCAGATCGCCATCGCCACCATAGATTTGGGGCCGAGGTAATTAAGAGGCCTTTTCATGATGATATCAAAAAAATACACAAAAACCCCTCCCGCTATGCCGCACGCGAGTAAAAATATGCCTTTAGCCTTCATTCTTGCCCTCCTTTGTAAGGCTTACTCCTTGATCTTAGTGCGCAACTCGGCTACCGCCGCCTTTAACTGCGCAAGCTCTCCCTGCATCTGGGCCTGGCCGGTTTCGATCTCTTTTAAACGCTTGTCCATCTCTTCGAACCTGCGGGCTACATACGTATCGAGCTTCTCGACCCTCTCGTACGAGCCTACCGGTATCAATTTCATGCCCTTGGGGACAAGGATCTTATAGCCATTACTTACCTGGATATACTCCATGCCATCCGGCGCTGCCTGCTCCTGGTTATTCTGGGCGAGCACGAACAGGCTGCCGCAAAGAACCAGGCACACCACTATAAAGAAAACGGTCTTTTTCATCCCGGGGCCCTCCGTTCTTATTTAAAGGTAACTTTGCCGGCGACGTTCTTGACGACATCGCTGAACACGCTGTCGGCATTAGAATCAAAAGCCCACACCAGCAACTGTATGCCTGTTCTTTGATACACGCTGTAAAGCACAAGGTAGCGGTAATGGAACCCTTCCGACCAAACGCCGTATTTGATCTGGAATCCGGCCTCTCCATACGGCGAGGCAAGATTATTCTCCAGGACCTCCACTCCTTTTATGCGCTTGGCATTTTCCAGTACCGCGTTACGCACCATTTGAAGGTCATAAGCCGTGCCGTAACCTTTAAGCTCTTCCGGGATGAGCAGGCAATACCCGGTCCCTTCTTTATTGATCATGGCGATCTCGGCATCGGTAGTAAGCAGGGACTTGTCTACCTTGCCAAAATCGCTGCGTTTGATGATCTTCCAGTTCTCCGGCGTAGTAATGCGGTAACCGAATTTTTCGCTTACATACTCACGGGCTCCCGCATTGATAACCTGGGCGGCGATCTTGTTGTAGTTGGCAATCGCCTGGAGATTATTGAAACCGATGGCGGCGATCAAACCTATCGCCGCCACTCCCAGGACCCTGGCGACCGGCTTTGCGACCCAGCCGCTCAGAAGGGCGATGATCGCGCCGAAGAAGACCACCTGCGTGACCGCGCCAAAGGGGTTCCTCTGGTAGACGGAAACTCCCACCCATAGAAGCGCTCCCAGGACAGAGCGCGCAATAACCCACGGCCGCGCCCATAGCTTCTGCCGAAAAAGCGCAAAAGCAAAAAACAAATCTACCAGGATGAACGCCATGCTCCTGCCGGTAGTCGGCCCCACGGCCCTGGCGTATAGACTCCACAGAAAGTACAAGGTGCTGCCGGCGGCATTGCATACCAGGATCAATGCCACCATCCTAAACGCGAACCGGTCAGGTTGTATATGAGCAGATTCCATATTCTTATATTATACCACTATTTATCCGTTCCGGAGGCCTTTTTCAGGGATTCAAGGAACCGGGGGTCAACCACGGCCCCTAATGCCTCTGCCTGGTGCACATCCGCCCAGGCTTTGCCATACTCTGCCGTGCGATAATACGCAGCGCCTCGGTTGTTGTAGGCAGGGGCAAAACGAGGAGCCATTTCAATGACCTTGGTATAGTCGGCGACGGCCTGGGTGAAATTGCCTTGTTTATGATAGGCAAGGCCGCGGTTATAATAGGCCTCGGTATACACGGGGTTGACGGCAATAGCTTTGGTGTAGTCGGCGACGGCCTGCGGAAGGTCGCCCTGCTTATCATAGGCAAGGCCGCGGTTGTTATAGGCCTGTTCGAGGTTGGGGTTTATCTCAATGGCCCTGGTGCAGTCGGCAATGGCTTGCGCAAACTTGCCTCGCGCGCCATAGGCAACGCCGCGGTTATTGTAGGCCGCTGCGTAGTTGGGGTTTAAGGCAACGGCTTTGGTATAGTCGGCGATGGCCTGGGTAAAATTGCCTTGCTTATCATAGGCGTTTGCGCGGTTATAATAAGCCTCTGCGTAATCCGGATTTATTTCAATGGCCTTGCTGTAGTCGGCGATGGCCTGGGCGAGGTTAGCCTGCTTACCATAGATAACCCCGCGGTTGTTGTGGGCTTTCTCAAGGTTGGGGTTCAGGGAAATGGCTTTGGCGTAGTCGGCGACGGCCTGCGGGAGGTCGCCCTGTTTATCATACGCAAGGCCGCGGTTATAATAGGCCTCTGCGTAATCGGGGTTTATTTCAATGGCGCGGATGCAATCGGCGATGGCCTGAGCGAAATTGCCCTGCTTATTGTAGACGTTCGCGCGGTTATTGTAGGCCGCTGCGTAAGCGGGGCTTATGGCGATGGCCCGGGTGTAGTCGGCGATGGCCTGGGAAAGATTGCCTTGCTTATCATAGGCGTTTGCGCGGTTATAATAGGCCTCCGCGTAATCGGGGCTTATGGCGATGGCCCGGGTGTAGTCGGAGATGGCCTGAGCGAAATTGCCCTGATCCCCATAGGCAACCCCGCGGTTATTGTAGGGCCTTGCCTTCCCGGGCGATTTCTGCACCGTATCATTCCATAAGGTAAAATCGTTTCTCCAAACCATGTTCCTTCTGTAAGAAAGGACCCCGTAACACGAAGTTATGATGAAGAGCGCTATGACCGCCGGCTTCAGGGCCCTGTTCTCAAAGAGGTAATATATGCCGCCTACCGCAAAAAAACTAAAACCCACCATCGGCAGATAAAGCCGGTGTTCGAAAATGATATCCCTGATCGGGATAATGCTTGATTCAACCGACAGCGTCAGGAAAAACCAGAAAATGCCGAAGGAGAGCAATCTGTATTTAGAGCGCATGCGGATCGCGGCGGCCAGGAGCGCGGCTAAAAGAACGAGGCTGGACAAAACGGGCAATTCCAGCAGGCCTTTTGCAACGCGATAATCATAGTCAAGGTTCTGGCGTATCGGTATCAGCAGAAGCCTGAGGTAGGTGGCCATGACCTGGAACTGCGTACAAAGATACTGCCAGGGGGAAATGCTGGTAGGGGCGGATCTCTGGACCAGGCGGATCCCCATGACATCTACCGATCCGGTAATAAGCATCGTCAGGGGAATGATCGACAGGGCCGCGAAAAAAGGAGCCAGATGCTTCCAGTCCAGCCTTTCTTTGGTTTTTAAGAAACAGGCCTCGTACAATAAAACCGCAAAAGGGATGGTTGCTGCCGTCTCTTTCGTGAACATGGCGATGACCGCGGCGATCAACGAACCGGAATAAAAGAGCCTTGAGGCTGCGGGGTTTTGCCCTTGTTGCCGTAAGAGCCTTGAGGCAACATAGAAGTTCAGCGACGCCAGATAAAACAGGGTTGCCAGAGAAGCCGCTCGCTGGATGATGTAGGTGACGGCCTGGGTCTGGAGGGGGTGCGTCACAAAAACCAACCCCGCAAAAAAAGCGATAAGCCTGGCATGCGCGGCGATCTTGCGCCCCCTCATTGCCGGGGTAGACAAGGTAAGCAGCATAAGCCGCCAGGTCAGGACTGCCGAACCCAGGTGGATAGCCAGGTTCAGGAGGTGATAACCGAATACGTGCAGATGGTTGAAGCGGTAATTGAGAGCTATCGACAGGTAGGTTATAAAACGGGCCGGGCAGAAATTCCAGATAGCCCGCAGATCCAAGATGTTCCTTATGGCGGGATTCTCGATGATGGAGGCAACGTCGTCGAAATGGAAAGAACTGTAAAAAGTGCCGGAATAGACAAGGGCGCCCGATAACAGCAGCGCGCCCAGGACGAATGCGTTATATTTTTGATTGAACATTCTGGCTATCATACAATTCCCCGGCGCA
>Ga0335071_10000442_pt1 | contig 46511 bp, 50 predicted proteins | sample Lox_Sample_15_FD_206724 | JGI IMG/M metagenome (GOLD analysis project Ga0335071, IMG submission 206724) | Soil microbial communities from Loxahatchee National Wildlife Refuge, Florida, United States - Lox_Sample_1.5 | ecosystem: Environmental > Terrestrial > Soil > Wetlands | place: USA... | reverse complement strand
AGCCGTTCTGGTGAGACGCCTTCGCCACAGGTGGTCCCCCAAGGATTACAGGATTTCACTCCTACCCCTGGAGTACCTCTCACCTCTCCCGGTCCCTAGATTGCCAGTATCCCTTGAACGCCTATCGGTTAAGCCGGTAGATTTCCCAAGAGACTTAACAATCCAGCTACGGACGCTTTAAGCCCAGTAATAGTGGCCACCACTCGAGCCGCCGGTATTACCGCGGCGGCTGGCACCGGTCTTGCCCGGCCCTTTCTCCACCTGCTTTTTAAACAGGTTAACAGCCCGAATTTACGGGCACTCGGGGTTCCCTTATCACGGTTTCCCGCATTGTAAAGTTTTCGCGCCTGCTGCGCCCCGTAGGGCCTGGATTCGTGTCTCAGAATCCATCTCCGGGTTCTTGCTCCCACAACCCGTACAGATTACAGGCTTGTTGGGCCGTTACCCCAACAACAACCTAATCTGCCGCAGACCCATCCTAAGGCGGCGGACCTTTCAATTACAGATCATTCCAGATTCTGTAGTCTATGGGGTATTATCCCCAGTTTTCCGGGGTTATCCCCCTCCTTAGGGTAGGTTGTCCACGTGTTACTGAGCAGTATGCCGAGGTCTTGCACCTCTCGACTCGCATGGCTTAATCGAACCCCGATAGCAGTGGCCTCTGGCAGGATCAACCAGAATTTAAGTAATGCACACTATCGGTTTGAAATTTCGAGGAATTAGCGGTTACTAGACAAATTTCCGCATTGCCGATATCAACGTCAGAACCAATACGGCCCATGGCCGCGTCCTTGGCTCTCCATCTACAGAGGGACTAATGTTAGCTTTTTTGGTATTTAAGACTGCTCATGGCGTTTGGATTCCGGACATTTTCCGGGATTCTTATTTCCAGAGAAGCCCTCTATCCGAACCAATTCCGCAACTTTGCAGGAGTGTTTGGTTCATCACTGTCGAGGCTAATTATGTTAGTTTTTCAGATATTTAAGATTGCTCCTGGTGTTTGGAATCCGGACAATTTCCGGGATTCTTATTTCCAGAGGAGCGTTCTATCCGAACCAATTCCGCAACTTTGCAGGAGTGTTTGGTTCATCACTGTCGAGGCTAATTATATTGCCTTCGGAGCTATATAAAAACTATCATCCATTAATCACAGGAAGATCATGTACTGCATTATATCGGGAAAACACCGATAAAATAGTTGGTTGAAGTGCAGGGCACAATATGCACCCAGGGAATTTCCGGTCGCCATTAACATTCTGAGCCTGGAATTGGAATTTTTTTTTTAGTCTGGTTTTCGGCCCGGAACTCCTTCGGGCCCGGACAGGAAGACTAGCGCGCGGAGTGGACGTTAAACTCTAATATCTCGTTTGATTGTTCAAAGAAGGGTAATTTATCCGAATTTTACCCATGACCTGATGTGTTCATAATGATGAATCTGATATCCGCGCGACGGGTAGTATGAAGAGATCGCCAAAAAAATCCTCCTGTTCGAGGGTAATATCTCCCTCGAACATCAGGAACAGGAGTGGGATGTAGACCTCGGGCACGCTCCGGCCGGTCCTCCTGATGAGTTCGGCGAGGGAGATCCGCTCATCGGTGAAGCTGCAGTCCCGGCATGCGTCAAGCACCTCGAGTGCCGATTCCTGGTAGCGCTCTTCATGCGCGATGCTTACGATATCTTCTGCATCGTAGAACTCTTCAGGTCCATAAGACCGAAGTCTCTGTCTCCTCCTTTCTTCTTTTTCTGCATTTTTCAACTCGGTAATCAGTTCGTAGAGGGTAACGGGATGACGGCGGAACTGTTTTCTATCAAGCCTTCGTTTTATCTCGCGTTCCAGGCGATCGACGGGGCCGAGGGTCTGGTTTTCATCACCGCTGATGTCGAAGCTGAATTCATCGGCAGTATCTTCATCCATGTCCTCGGAAAATTCGAAGTCCACGTCCAGTGCAAGTTGTTCGAGGTGCTCGGATTTCATCCGGAGTAGTGTCGCCGCGTAAAAAAGAGTCCTCCCCGATATCCTGAGGTCCAGTTCTTTCCTGCGTTCAAGTTCTGATAAAAAACGGTCAGTCACCTCGACAATATCGATGTTCCAGGGATCGATCTCTCCCCGTTCGGCCATCTGCACGAGGATCTCAACAGGTTCCTCAGCCATTCACCTTGACTCCTGTTACCAGCGAACTCTTATCTGCGCGGACCGTTACACCCATGATCCGGTCGGCTCCGTCGATCATCGGTTTTCGGAGCGAAACGATGATGAACTGCGAGGTACTGGCCCGTTCCCGGATCATTTTTGCTATGCGTTCTGCATTGGATCCGTCGAGCGACATGTCAACCTCGTCGAACGCATAGAACGGCGCAGGCACATATTTCTGAATTGAAAAAATGAAAGCAAGGGTAGTCAGTGATTTTTCCCCACCTGATAATGCATTAAGCAGGTGGACTGGCTTATCCCGGGGTTGCACAGCGAACGACAACCCACCTGAAAACGGGTCTTCCTCGTTCTCGAGTACGAGGTGCCCTGTGCCGCTCGTGAGCGTTGCGAAAATCTCACGGAAATTTTCGTCGATAGCATGAAATGCCTTCACAAAGGCTTCGAATTTCATCTTCCCGAAGGTCTCTATCCGCTCGATCAGGGTCGTCCTCTCCCTTGACAGGGTTTCTTTGCGCGTGGTCCGCTCCCCGACTCTGCGTTCGACTTTCTCATACTCTTCAATGGCGAGCATATTGACGGGCCCGATTTTTCTCATCGCATGGCCGGTCTCCGCGATACCGTCTTCGATCTCCTGGAGCGTCATCTCGGTGGTTACATCCCCTGCCTCGGGTTTCAACGATTCTATCTCGTCCTGTATCTGCTTCGCCCGCTCTTCCAGCGCCGAGCGCTGGACCCGCGTCCGCTCCGCGAATGTGTCAAATTCCATGAGTTTCTTCTCCGATGAAAGGATATGCTCCATGATCTCATCGTGTTTGGACCGCAGGCCTTCAAGTTCTCCAGAGAATTGTTTTTGTTTCTCTTCAAGTGCAAGGATATCTGTCCTGCTCAACTCAACAGACTGTTTCAGGGCTGCAGTCTCCCGGTCTGCTTCTCTGTTCCGATCCTGAAGCTTCGACAGTTCATCCTTAAGCTCGGTCATCCGGTTGTTGAAATGCTGACGCTCCCTCTGGAGGTCTATGATATCCGATTCCTTGTCCCTCAGGCGCCGCTCGAGGTCTTCGGTCTCCTTGCGCCATATGTCACGTTCCTCGGTCAGGGCAGGGATCCGGGTGCCTTCAAGGCGCTTCTTGATGAGATCCATATCGGCGTTGTGCCTGTTGATTTCGTCGGTGATCGAGTCCAGTTGTTGTTCGAGGAGCCCGAGGTCCCTGCTACCGGTCCTGACTTCCTCTTCCATAGAGCCGATCGCGGCCTGCATCGTTTCCCGTTCCTGGAATAACGCCTGGGCCTGCCTGCTATATTCCTCGGCCGCCATCCGGTTTCTTTCTGCTTCCTGGGTGATCCCGGCCCGTTGAGTTCGTTTTTCCTCTATCGCTCCGATGCTCGATTTTACCGCATTTTCAAGATCGGCGGCCTCGTCACGTAACTCACCGATCCTTGCCCTCAGCCTGTCGATCTCTTCACCGACGGCAGCACCGAATCCCCGGACATTCTTTTTGAAATATCCTCCCGTCATTGCGCCGGAACGGTCGAGAAGTTCCCCGGTCGTCGTAACCATCCGGTACCGGCCAATCATCTTCCTCGCCTTATCCAGGGATTCTAAAACGAGCGTCCCACCAAGCGCCACACCGAACGCATCCCGGTAGCGCGGATCGAAAGAGAGGAGGTTTATCGCATAATCGATGACGCCGTCCTCCGAAACTTTAGGATATTCCAGCCTTTTTAATTTTTTCAGGGGGAGGAACGTGACTCTCCCGAGTTTTTCTTCCTTCAGGTATTGGATAGCCCTGGCGGCGACCATATCGTCCTCGACGACAACGTAATGGAGTTTCCCCCCGGCAGCGACGTTCAGGGCCAGGGCATACTCGGGAGGGGCCTGGGCAAGTTGCATAATGGTGCCGTATACTCCCTCCATCGCGAGGACCGATTTAAGGACATTGCTGCCCGCTTCCCCCCTTGCCTGGGCCTGGGCTTCAAGCCTCACCACTTCTTTTTCAAGGGCCTGGACCTCCTCCCTGATCTCCTCGAGCATATTTCTTTTTCCGAAAGAACTGCTTTCCAGGCCAGAAAGGTCCCGGGAAACCTGTTCAAGCTCCCGGTTTTTCTCCTCTGCAAGGATAGCGGCTTCTTTTGCGAGGTCTTCCTTCTGGGTGATGTCTCCATCGATCGTTGCGAGCCGCTCAGCCATACGTTCCCTTTCTGATGTCCTCATCCTGCTTTTTTCGAGGAGCATATCCTGCTGATGGATAACGGACGAACGGGCCCCTTTCTTCTCTTCGATCGTCTTCATGAGGGAGAACAGCTGGTCTCTCGAACCTTCGGCTTCTTTACTTTCGTTCTTAATTGCTTCTTCGGTTTTCTCAAATTTTCCCCGCGCCGAAGCCGCTTCCATGGCGAGGTTCGTCCGGTCGATATTTAAGTTCCTGATCGCTTCGTTGCACTCTGCGACTCTTGTCTCCGCCCGCTTGGTATCGAGATAATTCCTTGTGACCGACTCGAGGTTCGCTTCCTTGTCCTTCTGCAGCCTCGCGATCGTCTGTTCTGCAACCCGTATGCTACCTCTCAGCTCTTCGAGGGTCGTGATGAGCTTTAAGTATTCTGCACCGCTTTTCTGGTTAATCCTTGTATCGATATCCTTTAAATCCGAACGAAGGTACGAGAGCTCGTTTTCCTCGATGCCCCGGTCCGAGAGAATTCTTTCCAGTTCGATACTCTGGTCAGCGATCAGTCGTGCAACGGTATTGTGCTCCTTTTCGCGCTCCTTAATCGTTGCGGCAAACCTGGCGCTCTGGAGAAATTTCTGGCGGTTTTCCAGTTCCTGGTACCGGAGTGCCTGTCCTCGCTCAACTTTCAGTTCCGAAAGTCGCTGGTTCAGTTCGTTAAGCAGGAGCTCTTCCCGTTCGATCCTCTCACGGACCACCTCGAGCTCGGACAATGCCTGGTCTCGTTTCATATCAAACTCGGCAACCCCGGCTATCTCATCGATGATCTTCCTTCGTTCGAAATCACTCATCTCGATGATCCGTGTAATATCACCCTGCATTACGACGTTGTATCCGTGGGGTTTTATCCCGACCTTTGCAAGTAGCTCGATTACGTCGTTCTGTTTGCACAGACGATCGTTTAGGTAATTATAACTATAATACCCATTTCCGGTCCTTTTGATCCTTCTCCTGATCTTTGTGCCATCGGAAAATGTGATCGAGACCTCTGCTGTATTTTTACCGGAATTGAGGTTGATCAGGTCGGTGAGCTTTTCTGCCCGGAGGCTCCTCGAACCTGATAGTGCAAGGACAAAGAGAATGCTGTCGATGATATTGCTCTTTCCTGATCCGTTAGGGCCTGAAATAACCGTAAAACCATCAAAAAAGGGAATCTTCGTCTTTTTAAAAAATGATTTGAAGTTATCGATCTCGAGCTCGCTTATATACAATGACCGGGCCCCTGTCTATTTCTTCTCTTCTGTTCCTTTTTCATCATCTTCTGCCACAATGAGGTTGTTACGTTTCGGTTCCTTTGATGACCCCATATTTTTCTTGTTGGAAAACCCTGCCGATGCGACGATATAATGATTATCGCCCCGGCGTTCCTCGAGTTTCATCGTCCCATCGGGCTGCATGATCATGTCCATCCTTTTCTCCTCTTTCACCGAAGCCGTTGCCTTTTCAGGGGCAGCACCGGGTTTTTTCTGCATGATCACCGTGCTGCCAGGTGTTTCCGGCCCGGCCGGCTTCATCATCTTGAGTTCCTGCCGCCTTTCCTCGGAGAACTTGTTCAGCTTCATCGCGATCGACTTGAGGTCGAGAAGTTCCTCGGTGAGTCCCTTGACGAGGGCCTCCATCTCTTTCATCTTCTTTTCGAGTGCAATGACTCGGTCTTCGGTGCTTCCACCGGGCATATCCGGGTTCCTGATTATTTCGGCCATGTCATCTTCCCCCTGTCTGTCAGATCTGTTATCCCAATGATATTCCGCTGATTCGTACCATTGAGAGCGCTTTAAGATAAAGATGAGCCTTATAACGTATAATAATTATGTTACGGCCTGCTCGGTAAGATTGGCCCATGGATAGTCCGGCATACCTCGTACGCGGACCGGATACGGGAAGATCAAGTGTTTATGACGGCACTGTTTTCATCTCCATCCCGGACGCTGTTCACGCTTGGACAGTAAGAAGGTAATGACGCGATTTTGCCGCGTTTCCTGTAGAGAGAGAATGGGATCCGGCAGAACATTTCATTTTTTTTTATGAAGGAAGAAAAGGTATTACCCTATCAGGACGACGTTTTATAATATGTCACATCTGTCCGAGACTGATCGTGAAATAGCCGATATCATAGAGAAAGAACGCCTGAGGCAGGTAAACGGGCTTGAATTGATTGCATCCGAGAATGTCGTAAGCCGTGCAGTCCTCGAGGCGATGGGATCCATAATGACCAATAAATACGCCGAGGGATATCCGGGCAAGCGGTATTACGGCGGATGTGAATTTCACGATATGGCCGAGGACCTTGCGAGAAACCGGTTGAAGCAGCTCTTCGGTGCGCAGCATTCAAATGTCCAGCCCCATTCAGGCACCCAGGCGAACATGGCGGTTTATTTCGCGTTTATGAAGCTCGGCGAGACGTTAATGAGCATGAAACTCACCCAGGGGGGCCATCTTTCGCATGGATCGCCGGTTAGTTTTACGGGAAAATTCTACAGGGTAGTCCAATACGGCGTCGACCCTGAGAGCGAGACCCTCGATTACGGCGTGATTGGAGAAATGGCCAGGAAAGAAAAACCGAGGATCATCGTCTGCGGGGCCTCGGCATACCCGAGGACAATCGATTTTAAGGCCTTCCAGGATATAGCCGATGATTCAGGGGCATACTGCATGGCCGACATCGCCCACATTGCCGGCCTTTGCGCTACCGGTGTCCACCCGACCTCGGTCGGCGTGACAAATTTTACGACGACAACGACCCACAAGACGCTCCGGGGTCCGAGGGGAGGTGCGATCATGTGCAACAGCGAATATGCCCAGGCAATCGACAAAGCAGTATTCCCCGGCATGCAGGGGGGTCCGCTGATGCATACCATTACCGCCAAAGCGGTGTGTTTCCACGAAGCCCTCAGGCCGTCGTTCCGTGATTATTCGCGCCAGGTCGTAAAAAACGCGAAAACCATAGCCGACACACTTATCGGGCACGGTCTGCGGCTTGTTTCAGGGGGTACCGATAACCATCTGATCCTTCTCGATCTGACCGATCAAAAGATAACAGGCCTCGAAGCGGAAATTGCCCTGGGAAAAGCAGGGATAACGGTCAACAAAAACACGATCCCGAACGAAAACAGGAGTCCTTTCGTGACGAGCGGTCTCCGTATCGGTACCCCGGCCATTACATCGAGAGGAATGAAAGAGGAACAGATGAAGATTATCGGGGACTACATCGCCACGGTAATAAAAGATATCAACAATACCGGGCGTATCGAAAGTATAGCCGAAGAAGTCAAATCTCTCGCGGCCAGATATTCACTATACCCCGATTAGCATGATCATCGACGGAAAAAAAATAGCCGGTAAAAGACTGGAACTCCTGAAGGAGAAGATCGACGAATCCGGACTTTATCCCAGGCTCGCCACGGTGCTCGTCGGTAACGATCCCGGGTCCCAGATGTATGTCCGGATGAAACATGAAGCCTGCGAACGGGTCCATATCGGTTCGGTCAGGGTTGAACTTCCCGGGGATGCAACGACCGACCAGGTCCTCAGGGAGATCATTAAACTCAATAAAGATCCCTATATCGATGGAATCCTCGTCCAGCTCCCTCTCCCGTCCAAGGTCGCCACTCCGAAGATTATCGCTTGCGTGTCGCCGGAAAAAGATGTCGACGGGTTTAATCCCTATAATATGGGCCTTCTTTTTAGCGGGACACCAGGACTGGTCCCCTGCACCCCAAAAGGGATCATGACCCTCCTCGACGAGTACAGAATCCCGTTGCGTGGGGCCGGTGTGGTCGTAGCTGGTCGCAGCATCGATGTCGGCAGGCCTGTTGCGGCACTCCTCCTCCAGGCAGATGCGACGGTAACGATCGCCCATTCCAAAACCCGGGACCTCGCCGCTGAGATGAAGAGGGCAGATATCGTTATTACGGCGATTGGAAAGGCAAAGTTCATCGGACCGGAAATGATCAGGGACGGTGCCACCGTCATCGATGTCGGCATCAACTACCTCGATGGGAAATTATGCGGGGATGTGGATTTTGAATCGGTGAAACAGGTCGCCGGAGCAATTACCCCGGTCCCTGGGGGAGTGGGCCCGATGACCATCGCCTCGCTTATGGAAAATACCTATATCGCAGCGATCAACCGATCATGCAGCAATGCAGGATAAACGGGTTCGAGGTCGGCAGACCAGCCCCGGTAAGAATAATGGGGGTCATCAACTGCAGCCCCGAGTCTTTTTTCCAGGGTTCACGGGTAAAAACCTGTGATGTGCTCGAATTTGCCAGGACGATGGTCGATCAGGGGGCCGATCTCATCGACGTAGGTGCGCGGAGTACGTCCCCGAAAGCCCCCCCGATCAGCCCTGACGTGGAGGCTGAAAGGATTGAACTTGCCCTTCAGGAACTGGAGGGGAGCGGCATTACCGTCTCGGTGGATACGACCAGGCCGGAAGTGCTCAGTCGCTGCCTGCAATACGATATCCACGCGGTTAACGACATCGGGGGTCTCTCTGACGAGAGATATGCCAAAATTGTTGCCGATTCCGGACTCCCTGCTTTTCTCATGGCATCGGTGTCGGCGCCAGGGGACCCGACAGACATCCAAACGACATTCGGCGCCCTCGGAGAGGTGGTATCGAGGTGCCGATCTTTTGGGATTGAAGATTATGTCCTCGACCCGGCCATAGGGCTCTGGAGCCCGGAAAGGACGGTCGCGCTCGACTGGGCGTTGTGCAGGAATTTTGGGAAATTCGCACGATTCGAAAGGCCTCTTCTCGCAGCAGTCTCCCGAAAAACGTTCATAGGGAGCCTTCTGAACCAGCAAAACCCGGAGGACCGGCTGATCGGCAGTATCGCCGTGACGGTGCTCCTGCTCCACGCCGGTGCCGATATGGTCCGGTGCCACGATGTCAGGGAAACAAAGGAAGCGGTCCGCGTTTACGAAGAAATGGAAAGGGGTATGTCGTGAGGAATAATTTTTCTGTAACAGGGATACATACGGGGCTCATCCGTCCCGGGGACGATATGGTACGTGCTATTCTGGATGCTAAAGAAACAGCGGATTTGGGCGGCCTCAAAGAAGGGGATATTATCGTTATCGCAGAATCGGCCCTTGCAACATCGGAATCCCGCCTGATCAGGCTCGCCGATATCGTACCTTCGGACCGGGCCACTGACCTTGGCAGCAGGTACGGCATGGACCCGCGGGAAGTCCAGGTCGTGATTAACGAGAGCGACAGTATCGTCGGAGGGATCCCGGGGTTTCTCCTTTGTATGAAAAAAGGGACCCTCCTCCCGAATGCCGGTGTCGATGCGTCCAATGCCCCGCCGGGATACCTTTGCCCACTGCCCGAGGAACCTGACAGGAGCGCCCGGCACATCAGGGATGAAATCAGGAGACGCAAAGGTATCCTTACGGGTGTGATCGTCGCCGACAGCAGGACCCATGCGATGCGGGTGGGGTGCAGCGGGGTTGCGATCGGTTGTGCCGGGATCCCTTCGGTAATCGACGACCGGGGACGGAGCGATCTGTTTGGGCGAAAACTGGTCGTGACTAAACGGGCGGTTGCCGACAATATCGCCACCGCAGCCGAGCTGGTCATGGGAGAGGCCGACGAGTGCACCCCTGTCGCAGTTATCCGCGGGCTCGGTCTGCCCATGACAGAGCAATCCGGGATCGAGGAGATCGCAGCAGAGGACTGTCTCTTTATGGGCACGCTCCGGAATATAGCGAAAGATGATTGACAAGTTTCCCGGCGAAGATTATCTGGGAATCATCCGTTGGCAGATTTAAGTGAATTTGGGATAATCTGACGCTCCCGGGGCTCCGCCCCGCCACTGCGGCGACCCCGGTTGGGATAGGGACTGCATTGGTAATGGATCCGTATCATCCCGAATTTCCCGGTCTTCTTACTATTTTTAGATAATTCTCTTGTTAACACATATCGACAGGATACTATTAGTCTCTGAAGTACTGATTTCAAGTAATTTGAACCGCCGCCGGGGCGCCCTTCGGGGGCGGCGATGCCAATCGCATTTCGAAATCAGCTGCCATACCTGCTTCTTTTATGAAACAACGTTAATCCCTCTGCAGAGGAGGCTGGGTAATTAATTTGACGCTCCAGAGGCTCCGCGCCGCCGCTGCGGCGACCCTGGCTGGGATGGTGACTGTACAGGGACCGGTTAATCCTTAGTCCGGATTACCCTGTCCACGGGCTATTCTATTCTGGGGACGTCAGGGAGGGGACCCCCTCCTGTCAGACCATCGCAATGCTTGAAGATTTATCACGGTCGGGCTCGGCGGAAGTTATCTGCAACCCCTGCTGTCATCCAATAGTCTTTAAAAATTCAACAATTTCTGTAAAATCAGGAACACTATGAATGGGATATATTTTCACAAAAATCACCTTCTGGTCCTTGTCGACGATAATATTGGCACGTTCCGAAAAACCATTCGCCTCCCTGAATATTCCGTAAAGGCGGGACACCTCGCCGTGAGGCCAGAAATCGCAGATCAACCGGGTTTTAGTAATCTTCAGAGACTCGGCCCAGGCTTTCTTGCAGGGCACCGAATCCACGCTGATCCCGACTGCAACGGTGTTGAGAGATTCAAATACCTCAAAATTTTTTTCCAGCGCCGCCATCTGCCCGGCGCAATACGCTGTCCATGCAAGGGGGTGGAACGAAAGGATTGTGTTTTTTCCTGAATTCTCAAGGAGGTCGAATGTCTTATCGTTCTGGTCTTTCAGTGAAAAATTTCTCCCGATATCCCCGGGTTTCACAACCGGACCCTGTCCTATACCTTCTGCCATACTCAACCATCATTCAATTCATATTATAAGAGAATTTGTATTGTTTTGAACCCGTACTTAAGGGTGAAAAGCGGGATTCGGGACATCAAATAAAAAAAAAGATGAAGGTTTAGGTTTCTCTTACCGGTCCCCACACCCGCTCCCGGATCTCTGCGGTAGACGTCTCACATTGACTCTTCCCTTCTCGATCAGGAGCTCGAGCCCGCATGAGCGGAGGAACCCGGCCGCCCTGCCCGTGCCATGGATCAGGAGCTCCACCAGGTCTTCTTCTTCGTCGACATCGGTATGAAGCCGGAAGGAATCGATAATTTCACAGGAGAGACCTGACCCTTCTGCAATTTTTTTATGTTTTAAGAAACTCGCACCATAGTAATCGACGTGGAACCGGGAACAGTCTTTCACGAATATTGCATTGGTCCCGCCACCCCTCCCAGGCCCGAGTGCAACATCCGCAGTAGTTGATAAGATCCTTCTGATAACATCCGGATCGACCAGAGGCAGATCGGCCATAATAATCAGAAGCGGGCCTTTCATTGTCCCGAGGAGGGCATTGAGGGCAGGGTTCAGCTCCTGGTCCGAGACCTGCACTTCGGCATATGAACAGTGAAGTGGCACGGTCGAAAGGATAAACGGGCTGCATCCGGCGCCCCGTAAAGCCGTGACGATATCGGAAAGCATCGCTTCGGCAAAGCACTCCCGCTCGTCTTTGGAGAGGACATGAGAAAGACGGCTTTTGGGATTAACGGGCCTGAAAGGGACAACCGCCGTAACGGACATTTTATACGAATAGAACTACGAACGACAAAAAGCAATCGTTTTTACCGAATCAAACATTACATGACCAAGCAGAAACGAGCAAAGGTTATACCAGGTGTTTCAATCCATGCCGACCCGAACGGTAACGTTTTCAAAAAATGTATTCCTCCCCCTTACTACCGTTTGCCGGAACCGGTGCGGTTATTGCATCTTCCGGACTCCTGTCGGCGACCATTGTATCATGGCTCCGGAAGAGGCCACAGATGTGCTGGCCCGCGGGGCCATGGCAGGATGCACCGAGGCCTTGTTCACATTTGGCGAGAAACCGGAGTCTGAGCCTGGATTTTCAACATATATCCATGAGACGGGCTATGACTCCATCCTTGAATACTGCCATGCCCTGTGCAGGGTAAGCATCGGGGCAGGGCTTCTGCCCCATACGAATGCCGGGGTCCTCGATTATGATGATCTCGCCTATCTCAAGCCGGTAAATGCGAGTATGGGCCTGATGCTCGAGACAACTGCCGACGTTCCGGCCCATCACAACTCTCCGGGCAAATTACCGGAGGCCCGGATTGAAACGATAGAGAACGCAGGGAAATTGAAGATCCCATTCACAACCGGACTTCTGCTTGGTATTGGCGAGACAATGGAAGACAGGGAAGAGTCACTCGTGGTGATCCGGGACCTCCACCGGAAGTACGACCACATCCAGGAGGTGATCATCCAGAATTTCTGCCCGAAACCCGGTACGCCGATGGCCCGAGAGCCTCCGATCACGTTCGACGAGTTCTGCGTCGTGATCCGGTTTGCCCGCGAGATCCTTCCGGACGACATCGCGATCCAGGTAGCGCCAAACCTTGCCGATGCCCCGGCGCTCGTCAGGTGCGGCGTCGACGATCTCGGGGGGATTTCTCCGCTTACCATCGATCACGTCAACCCCGAGCACCCGTGGCCTGAGGTCGAAAATTTAAGAAACTCCCTGGGAGACGTCGTCCTCGAGGAGCGGTTGTGTATCTACCCGAAGTACATCCACAGGGGCTGGGTTTCAGGCGAACTGAAACCACTTGTCAACCGCCTGCAGGCAAAACTTGAGTCCGGGCGGCTGTAACTGGGCTCGAAATTCCTTGCCTGATTCGCTCTCTTCTTTTCCAGATATTGGCTTCACCTGACAACCATCCAATCTGCAGGCCCTGATACCGTTACTGATGGATAGTATCGGTATCAGTTTTATTAGGAGACGGTGAAAAGAATTACTGCAGAAGCTCTCCCGCCCGCCAGTATCAGGGGCTGGAGATTCCGGCGAAATTATCGACCTTTATCGGAACAGGCACCTCACGGTCAATAATACTTGGGAGAACATGGCATGAAACTACTTGGATTGCTGTACTCGGGGAAAGCAAAATCAGTCTACCGGACCGATTGTCCCGGAGAACTGGTGATCACGTTTCGGGACGACATCACTGCATTCGACGGTGGAAAAAAAGACAACCTCAAGGAGAAGGGGCGTCTGAACCTCGAAGTATCCGTCTTTTTCTTTGAATTGCTCGAAAAATCCGGTGTCGCTACTCACTATATCGGGAAGCTCGGAGAGGACAGCATCGTTGCCCGGGAGCTGACGATGATCCCTCTCGAAGTGATTGTCAGAAACATTGCGGCAGGATCGATGGTAAGGACCTACCCGATCAAAGAAGGGACGAAACTCGACCCTCCCATAATCGTAATTGATTACAAGGACGACTCAAGGCACGATCCTATGCTGAACGACGACATTATCATGGCGCTGAAGATCGTTACCGGCGAAGAACTTGCGGCAATTAAACAAATGGCTCTCAGGGTGAACGAGGTGCTTCGTGATTACCTGGCGACCATTGGAATCGATCTCGTCGATTTCAAGCTTGAATTCGGGAAGCAGGACGGAACCCTGTACGTCGGGGACGAGATCAGCATGGATTCCATGCGTCTCTGGGATAAAAAAACCGGGGAATCGCTGGATAAAGATGTCTACCGGTTCTCGAAAGGAGATGTTATGGCGAGCTATCGCATGGTGGCGTCCCGGATAACCGGCTGGAAGTGACGAAATCGGCGTCACCGGATCAAATCCTGGGAACTGATAGGAAAATTATCAAATCCCGGGTTCCGGCGACCGAAGAAACAACTTCGATCCTTTCAATCTCCTTTATCATAATCGTCGGAGTACCCTGGACAAAAGGTGATCTGAAAATCGTTGAATATCTTTAAAATCCATCCCAATAAAAACAAATAGCAGTAAACGGATAATGCATTAACCTTCATTTGGAGAGACATGATTTATGGCGTATACAAAAGAAGAGGAAGAAATACTGGATTCGGTGGCAGAATATGCAAAAAAGCACGGGTATTTTTTAAACCGCGAGGATAAAAAACTTGAAAACGTCATCAAAGGCCTTGCAAGGAATTTGCAGAAATTCGGAAAACAGTACTGCCCCTGCAGGATTCGCTCCGGTGATACGGAAAGGGATAAACAGATCATCTGCCCATGCATATTCCACGGGAAGGAAATCGAAGAAGAGGGAAGTTGTCACTGTAACCTGTATTTTAAGAATGAATGAGGGTTAGTCTGCACCACCGGAAACAGTGTATATCCAGGTAATTTATTATCGATTATCTGCAACATTTTTTTTAAAACGATCTGGAAATTCATTACGGCATAACAGGAGATCTGAAGATTTCAGAAGAGACCTGATGCCATCGAATGAATCAGGAACATATCGGGTTTCCCATAGGAAAATATTCCTTTACCTGACATGATAAGAAGATCGGGGATACAGGGTAATTAACGGATGACGGGCAGCAGGGAAAGCGGAGACGTGTCTGCAAAAGTGCTCAACATTGCGGACGCATGTAGGGAAATGGGGATAAAAAAGACAAGGGACGAACTTGGTCAGGCAATAGCCGGCATTGTATCTGCGTATTCTCCCAGGGACCTGCAACAAATGAGATCTAATTTTGCACAAAAAATAAAAAACGTAGATCCAGAGTACCGCGATCGCCTCGAAGGAATGGTTACCGAACACCTCCATGGGACGTACCAGAACGTGCGTCTCATGCACCAGCAGGGAGTACTCTCAACATTGCGTGAACCCGTTCCCGAAAATACCCAAGAATTCTTTGCGATGGTATCCGCACATTGCGCCAGTGATGATGACGATGCCAGGCTGCGATTCCTGAAATTTCTCCTGTCAGGGTTCTGTATGCTTGTCCAGGGCCTGCCCGGCCATCCGGTGGGAATGCCGTTTCCTGGCGGCAACATGGTGGAGTCGATTGACGGGAAATACTACTGCCCGGTCAGGACAAAGGCCGGTGATGTCGATGCAGCTCTCTGTCCATTCTGCCCGGCTCTTCAGACGCAGGAGATCGGGTATTTGAGACCCCCGATCAATGCAGGCAGGCAAAGGAAGCAGGAATTTATCAAAAATTGTTATGATTATCATAATTTCAATGGATGAAAGCGGGATGAATTTTACTTCAATGAGATACATTCCTGCATCTAAATAATTGGGATTATTGGTTTTGCTGAATTCCTCATTGATGTTTGAAGTGCCACCTCGACAGAGGGGGTTTCACCCCCTTTCTGTCCCGCCCCATCAGGATAGCCAGGAGACAGAGTTAATCGGGATTGAAAATTTATCCGTTTCCCGAACGGTCCCTATCGCAACCGGGGTCGCCGTAGCAGCAGAGCGGAGCCTCTGGAGCGTGAGATTATTTGAATTGCTCCATAATTATCAAGGTAAAACAAACCGAGGTAACATATTTGAAAAAGATGGAGAGCGCCTGTTTCGCGCCCATCAGGTCCGTTATCAGCCGATCGACAACGCTATTTCAGGCTGGTAGCGATGACATGATATATTGCATAAAATCCGACGATCATCGCGGCACTGTAGCCGAACACCGCAAGGACCCAGACGAAGTCCGGGAGCCTGATGTTGGAGGACAGGAGGACTAAGGAAGACCCGACGACTACCGCCCCGGTAACGATGCCGATGAGTAGTTTGTCGCTCAGCCGATCGAGAGACATCTGGAGCTTCTCTATGTCGGTCTCGACAATCTCGATCTTTACCGTTCCCGAAGAGAACCTTTTCAGCGTCCGGTTGACATTCCTCGGCAGGTCGAACAATCCATCAGTCGCTTCAAGGAGTGAGCGGGTGGCCTCCTTGATCAGGTGATCGGGAAGGTTCATCCGGTCTGTGAGATGTTCGAGGAACGGGTGCACTTCTTTTTCAAACTTGAACCCGGGGTCGAGTTTGACGCCGATGTCGAGGATCATGACAATCACTTTGAGCATGAGCATGAGGCTTGTCGGGACCCTCAGTTGATACCGCCTGAGTACTTCGGTCAGGTCTTCGACGACCGTGGCAAAATTATTCTCACCGAGGGAGAAGCCCTGGGAGTCGAGTAATGCAGTGTACAACTCGTCTTTTATCGCTTCCCGGTCTTCTTCCCTGATGACGACCCCGAGTCCCTCGAACGCGTTCAGGAGCATGCCGACGTCGGTATGGATGATACCGTGAAGGAGCCTGACGAAAAGAAACCTCTTTTCAGGTCGCAGAACCCCGACCACACCGAAGTCCAGGAACACGAGATCCCCGCCAGGAGTGACGAACAAATTCCCGGGGTGCGGGTCGCCATGGAAAAATCCGTCTTCAAATATCTGTTTCAGGTACGCGTTAAATCCGGTCCTTGCGATCTTTTTGAGGTCGATCCCCATCTGACGAAGTTCGGTGAGGTTGGTAACCTTTGTGCCGTTGATAAATTCCATGACAAGGAGGTGCCTGGTGCTGTAATCCCAGTAGATTTTTGGGAACCTGACGCCCCTGACACCTTCGAAGTTTTTTCTCAGGCGGTCCGCATTCCTTCCGTCCTTCACGAAGTCCAGTTCTTTACTGATCTGCCCTGCAAAATCATCGACCATGCCGGTCGGGTTATAAATCCTCGATTCCGGCATCGCTCTTTCAAGCCGTGCCGAGAGTGACCTGATGATAGAGATATCCATCTCGATAATTTCCTCGATACCGGGCCGCTGGACTTTCAGGGCAACCTCGGTTCCGTCTTTGAGCCAGCCCCGGTGGACTTGTGCGATTGATGCCGATGCCACGGGTTCCTCTTCGATATCCTGGAACACCTCCTTATAATCGGGACATTCAGCGGCGATGACAGGCAGGATCTGGCTATAAGGCAGGGGGTTATTGTGGTCCTGGAGTTTTTCAAGCTCTTCGATCAGGGGTGGGGGCAGTAATTCAGCCCTGGTACTCATGATCTGACCGAATTTAACAAAAGTAGGGCCCAGTTCTTCGATCGCAAGACGGATGCGGACGTAGACCGACAATTTTTCTTCGGCCGAAGGTACCCGCAGCCTGAATCGGCGCACGCCTGGAAAAAGGGTCTCGACAACCACGCCAAAACCATATTTTACGAGCACATCCGCAATCTGGCCGTATCTCCTGAATCTTGTGACCATCGTTGTCCACCTAATCCCTCACCGGTGAAGGTCGGATCCCGATCTACCGGTGGCTGTAATATGCAGTTATTGTTCCTTCCTCGACGGCGTCGATCCTTGCAAATCCGATCCTCTCAAACTGTACGACCCTGCCGATCTTATCCCCGACAGCAGGTTCGCAGAAACCCGGGGAATCCCCCCAGGGCAGGTGAAGATTGCATGCTGCCGACCCGCCGGCAGGGAGCCACTGGACAATCGGTGCTTTATTCGATCGCGCTTCAGCAAGCGAGTCTCCGGCAAATTCCAGTTCCGGCCTGCCATCGGTCCAGGCGACCTGTACATTGAACAGGTCTTTTAACCTGAGCATCCCTGTACCAGGCTGTAATTCACCACGAGGGAGATAAACCTCTCCTTCGAATTTCAGGGTCCTGTACCCTCTCGATTCATCACCCGGATGGATCATCGCCCTGGCCTCGCGGGATGGGGCATTACCAATAGAGACCTTCACCGGATCCGGCACGAAGAAGTACCGGTCTGCAACAGGATCAACGATCTCACGGTTCCTGGCAAAGAGGTTGTCCCATGAAAATGAGATGTCAGTCTCGCCGATCCCGATGTCGAGGACTGCCTGCCGTACTGCTCCCGGTTGTATTCCCCTCCTTGCAAGTGCACGGAGCGTCCCAAGCCTGATATCATCCCATCCGCTATAAGTCCCGGCATTGATCCCTGCCCGCATCTGCGAAGTTGAAAGCACGACCCCTTCGATCCCCATCCTTCCATAATGGCGGTATACCGGGATCTCCCAGCCGAAATAATCGAAAATATATTTCTGGCGCCTGGTGTTGGCAATATGGTCTTTCCCCCTGATAACATGACTGACCCCCATAACGTGGTCATCAACGGCGACTGTGAAGTTCATGAGGGGATATACCAAGGCCTCGATCCGTGGATGGGGCGGGTTATTCAGGATCCGGAACGCCGGAAAATCACGCATGGCCGGGTCCGGGTGGTCCAGGGTCGTCCTGACCCGGACTGATGCTTCCCCCTCGTAATACCCTCCATCGAGCATCTTTTCCCAGTTTGCAAGATTTTCCTCGATGGATAGCCCCCTGCACGGGCAGGCTCTACCCGCAGTTTTCATGTCGCGGAACAGGGTGTTGTCGCAGGTACAGACATACGCACCACCCATTTCGATCAATTGCTTTGCAGTTTTGTAATACAGGTCGAACCGGTCGCTCTGGAAAAAAATATCGGTAATACCGAGCTCGAGCCATTCGATATCTTCCGGGACCATCTGGTATGCATCGGGGTCTACCCTTTTCGGATCGGTATCCTCGATCCTCAGGATGTATTTTCCACCGTACCGTTCGACATATGCATCGTTTAAAACCGCGGCCCTGGCATGCCCGAGGTGGAGAGGACCGGACGGATTGGGAGCAAACCTCATTACCACGCCGTTTTCCGCGGATTCAAGCGGAGGTAAAACATGCACGTGCTGTTTTGGTGCCTTCATTTCATCGATAAGTCCAGGGGCGAGTTCCTCAAGTTTCGATCTCCTTTCTTCGGGAGTAAGCGCTTCGACTTCGGACAGGACATCTCTTGCAAGACCTGCAATTTCCCTGGCCTGTGGTTTTAAGTCGGGATATTTCCCCATGACCATGCCGATTACGGTGCCGCTTTTCGGGATGTTATTATGTTTTACGGCATTCTGGAGAGCGAAAATAAAGAGAGCTGTCCTTGGATCGATAGCCATTTTTAGTGGCCTCGGGTCACGAAATAATCCCCAATCTCGATGAGGAGCATTTTTTCCTGAGAATCGGGGAGAATTGATATGATTTGATTCCCTTTGCTGACAAGCTCGCGAGCCGTTTCCTTAACGCCGTCTATGACGCCGGCGTTGTTGAGGAGCGTTATGACCTGTTCGATCTCGTTATCGGAGAGGTCCCTGCAGTAGGGTGACAAATCCAGTCCCTTTTCCCGGGCCCTTATGGAGATGAGCGTCTGCTTTCCCTCGCGGATATCGGAAGCCCGGTCCTTTCCGCTCTTCTCAGCGCTCGCTACGATATCGATGACATCGTCCTGTATCTGGAACGCCATACCGGTGTAAAGGCCATAGTGGTACAGCGCGCTGGTCTGGACGGCATTTCCGCCGGCAAGGATGCTCCCTATACCTGCAGCGGCTGCATAAAGGACACCGGTCTTTTTCGAGACCATGTCGAGATATTCACCTTCGGTGACGTCATTGCGCTTCTCGAAAGACATATCCATGTGCTGCCCCCTGCAGATGTCCACACAAGCCTCGGCGAGCATAGAGACCGCACGGACTTTTGCCTGATCCGGGGCCCGGGTCTTGCAGATGAAATCAAAAGAGCGGGCATACAGGACATCCCCGGCGAGGATCGCGGTCGGTTCGTCCCACTTCGTATGCACGGTCGGTACTCCGCGTCGGAAAGAGTCCTCATCCATGATGTCGTCATGGATCAGGGTGAAACAGTGGGTCAGTTCCAGCGCGAGAGCCGCGGACATCACTTCATCGGAACTCCCTTTTCTCACCGCATCTGCAGCGAGCATGACCACTGCGGGTCTCAGGCGTTTGCCCCCGGCCATGAGGATATGAGCGCTGGCTTTCCCGAGTTCCTCAAATTCACTCCCGAAGAACCGATCGATCATCAGATCGACCTGCTTTGCCGTAAAATCCAGATACTGTTTCAAATCCATGATATCCGCCCGTACGTCAGGTCAGCTTCAGGCGATGCCCGTTCGACATGATATGGGCATCGTTATGAAGCGTATAGCCTATCTCACTTGCGAATTCCGTATATGCCGATGTCATCCTGATATTCCCGTGTGCAGGGATGATGTGCTGTGGGTTTAAGAGGTGGATAAATTCGTAATGGTCCTCCCGATATGCGTGTCCGCTCACGTGCAGGTCTTCGTGTATCCTCGCCCCGCTCATGCCGAGATGCGCTTCAACCATGTATCGCTGACCCTTATTCATCGGGTTCGGGATTACCTTCGCCGAGAATATCACCTTATCGCCCTTTTCGATCTTGTATGGTGTGTCGCCGAGGACTACCCTTGTCAGGATCGATCCCGGTTCTCCCTGGTGACCGGTGACGATGGGAAGGAATTTCTCCTTTCCTGCTTTCATCATCCGCCTCATGGTGCGGTCGACGGTCCTGCGATTCCCGAACATGCTCATGGTTTCAGGAAACGCGACGAGTTTCATCTGCTCGGCTGTCGATGAATACCGTTCCATCGAACGTCCGAGAAGGATTGGTTTTCTCCCGATTTCATGTGCGCATTCTGCAATGGTCTTGACCCGCGCGATATGGGATGAAAATGTGGAAACGAGAATTGCATTCTTATCGTCCTCGTAGCTCGTAATGGTATCCCGGACCAGGTCCCGTGCGATTCTTTCGCTCGGGGCCCTTCCCCTGAGGTCCACGTAGGTGCTCTCGACAATCAGCGCGGCAACACCTTCCTTACCGATCTGGGCAAGCCTCGCGAAATCCGGAGGCTCGCCGATGACCGGCGTCCTGTCAAGCTTGAAGTCGCAGGAGTATACGACAGCCCCGTTTGGTGTGTGGAGCACCGGGGTGACGGTCTCGATGATACTGTGCTGCATCCTGACAAATTCGAGGACCAGGTTCTGGGAAAGCGTATATTTTTGCCCTGCTTTCAGTGCAAAAAGTTTATTATTCACCCCGAATTTTTGTTCGCCGGCAATCTGCTGCCTAATCAGCTCGGTCGTGTAGGGCGTGCTGATGATAGGGGCATTATAACGGTGGGCAAGTTTCGGTATTGCCCCGATATGATCGAGGTGCCCGTGGGAACAGACAATTGCCTTGACACTCCCCTCAACGGTGTTCATCATCGTATCGTCAGGTATTGCCTTCATCTGGATCAGGTCCAGAGAATGCATATTTTCCACCTCTGCATCCTCGTGGATCATGACCTGGTCGAGGCGGAGACCCATATCGAAGATAACGATTTCCTTTCCGCAGCGGACGGCGGTCATATTTCTCCCGACCTCGTCATATCCGCCAACGGCAATAATTTCAATATCCATTGTATTCCTCACGTATGTTGTCTATCAATTCCCTTGTAATTCCCGTGATCATCGCATGTTTTGACTTCAGCCCGGCGATATTGCCGGACCCGGTAAGGAACATGGCGACCTTTAACTGGTTTTCGATAGTTTCTATCACACTAAATAACGATTCTTCTCCTTCTATTGCCGGCTTTAAGAGTGGCAATGCCATTCCTGAGAGTTCTGCACCGAGCACCAGCGACTTGGCGATGTCCAGGCCGCTTCGAAGGCCCCCGGTGGCTATTACAGGTCCTCCTGTCCTCGCCACGTCAATCAGGCTGACGACAGTCGGTATACCCCAGTCAATAAACTCACGGCCAAGGCTGATCAGCTGTTTATTGTCGGCACTTGGACTTTCATCCGCCCGGATACCTTCGATAGCGGCCCATGATGTCCCACCAAAGCCACCAATATCGATTGCCTTAACTCCTGCTCCGAATACTGCCTGGGCAGCCTGTGCGGATATTCCACTCCCAGTTTCTTTTATGATTACCGGGTACTTAAAGTCTTCACATAGTTCCCGTACCGCAGCGAGACAGCCTGTGGCATTATGGTCCCCTTCCGGCTGGATTGCTTCCTGGAGGAAATTCAGATGAATGGCAAGGGCATCGGCATCGATCATTGAAACGGCCCGGTCGGCCCACTCGGTGCCATGGTCCCGGAGCTGGACGATACCGAGGTTCGCAACGATGAAGGCATCCGGTGCCTCGTCACGGACGACTGAAAACGTCCCTTCGAGATCGGAGTTTTCGAGTGCCGCCCGTTGGGAACCGACACCCATGCCGATCCCAAAATGCCCTGCTGCTTTTGCAAGCCTTGCATTGACAATCCGGGCGTCTGAGTGACCCCCGGTCATGGCGGCAATAAAGAGAGGAGACATGAACCGCGATCCGAGAAAACGGGTTTTTGTGTCGATTTTATCGAGGTCGCATTCAGGAATGGCGTTATGGATCAGCCTGACATCTTCAAATCCTGTAAAGCCCCTCTCTATCGGTTTATCCAGGCAGATCCTCAGGTGATCCAGTTTCCTTGACGACGTAAGTCCGGCCTTTTTTTCGAACAATCTAATCACCCCTCACCCGGGTACCCCCATGGGGTTTCCCGTCCAGAAAATCCCCGATCCTCGATGCATGGAAAATGTCGGAGCAGATACCCTGTTCTGCAAGAAAGAGGAGCTCCCCTACCTTGCCCGACATCCCACCGGTAACGTCGGTATGACCAGAGGTCCCTATCTCCAGGTCGTCCTTGCTTTCCGGTGTGATTTCCCGTACTACCTCACCGTGCCTGAGCACCCCGGGGACATCGGTTGCAACACCGATACGTGTAATACCAAGGGGTCCTGGCAGGATGCTTACCAGTTGGTCCCCGGATATGATGCTGGCACCCTTTGTCAGGTCCATCACGACATCCCCATGGAGGACCGGAACAATACCGAGGCCGATCATCGCACCTACCTGCGGAAATTCGCAGGAAACCAATCGTCCGTTATTAGCATAACCTGCTGAAAGAAGGTGCACGCCTACGGCTTCTGTCCCGGCTTCCCGAAGCGATCCGACGACCCTGGCATTCAGGCACGCGACGGCACGGTGAGTCTCGTATATCCCCGCCTTGTTCTTTTCAGAGACGCCCTCATTGATGTGAAACCTGCTGGCTTCAGGATGACCGCAGGACCCGGCACCATGCACGAGCAGGAGGGCCAGGTCCGGGCGGGAAGCGATCACCTGCGCTATCCGCCCGATCTCATCATTCCTGATACTACCGGGTACGGCCTTATCAGTGATGACGCTCCCGCCTATCTTCAGGAGCATCCTTTCAGGCATCCCGTTCCCTCCTGACCCCGTCTGTATCGATACTCGTGATAAATGCCCTGGCATCGCATGCCTCAATCGCCCCTGCAATCCTGCCTTTCAGATGTTTCGGACAGATAGCGACCATGCATCCACCCCCTCCGGCTCCGGTCAGTTTCGCGCCGTAGGCCCCTGCCTCCCGGGCAGCAAGGACCAGGCGGGAAAGCGACTGATGCCCGACACCAAGCACCTCGAGCAGCGCGTGGTTCATATTCATCAGTTCACCGAGCTCGACAGGGTCGTTCATGTGGTGCATGGCGCGGATTGTCAGACCCCCGATCGCATCGATCACCGGGTTGTATATCTCCGGGTTTGCTCTTCTTCGTTCAGCGACCATCTCGACCAGTTTTGCCGTGCTGTGGGAGACCATGGAATTACCGATTACGAGCTGGAACCCTTCCGGGGGCAGGCGCCTCCTGGAGGCCCCGAGAATGAATACCAGTCCACCGTACGTCGATACCGTCGTGTCGGTAGGGCTTGCCCTTCCTTTCTGAACTTTTTTCTCGATGCCAAACGCGATATCTGCTATTTCCTCGCGGGTATGGTGCAGGCCGAATTCATCGTTGATCGCAGACAGGGTAGCGACCGTCACCGCGGCCGAAGATCCCAGTCCCGACGAACTGGGGAGTTGGGAATTGATATAAACGCTTCCTTTCACACCGAGCTGCTCGAAACAATTGTCGATGTACGGTGATTTTGCCGGGTGAGCCGTCCGGCTTTTCCTGACCGTAACAAAAACACGGGGCCTGATCGCCATCGCGATCGCAGGTTTGCCGTATACTACGGCATGTTCGCCGAAAAGGAACACCTTTCCGGGGGCACTCCAGGTGACCACCTATATCACCGCGATAGCAGCGTAGCCCACGACCTCGGAATCGTCACCTGTCACATCACCGCTGGTTGCGTATTCCAGGATCTCCGTTTTTTCTCCCCCCATCTCTCTGCATGCAAGAGCCATCGCTGAAATCGGGCCATACCCGCATGCGGTTATCCCACGTTCCCCGATTCTTTTATAGAATTCCGGTATATCGAATTTTTCGAGCGCCTCCATCGCATAGAGGTCGTTGGTGCGGGCGATATCGGCCCTGATATAATGGGAGAAATCGCTCGAAGCCACGATCATCGCATTCTTCCCCGTCCTCCGGATGGCACTGGTTATCTGTTGCGAGAGCAGAACGGCACTACGGTAGTCCTGCCTGCCCATCATGATCGGGGCAATCCTTGCCCTGGGGAAGCGGTACTTGATAAACGGGACCTGGACCTCGAGGGAATGTTCTTCGCTATGCGAGGCCTCGTCCACTCCGATATTCAGTGCCTCAACCAGTTCGGTATCGTTGTCCACGATGCCAAGAGGTGTCTCCCAGGGCACTGCCGAGACGCAGGTCCCGAAACCCCGATGACTGGGTCCGATGATGACGAACGTTCCATTGAAACCCCGGTCGATGGATGCAAAGGCCCGGGCAGCAACCGCTCCCGAGTAAATATACCCGGCATGGGGTGCGACAATCCCGATCGCTCCTAAGGATGGCCATGCATTCTTAAACAATGTAGCCATCAATTGTTCGAGGTGGTCCGGATCCTTTGGGTAGAACATCCCCGATACTGCACACGGACGGATCTTCATCGGACTACCTCTTAGCTGGATGGTATATTTAGAATTCTGTCTCGAAATCCTCGGAGGTGAGCGATGTGGCAATCCCCCGGAGATGGAGCATCTCTCTGGTGAGGAGATAATATATCATGCTCAAGGCTTTTCTTCCCTTGTTGTTGGTTGGGATGACGAGATCCACGAAACTCGTCATGTTATTGGTATCGCACAGGGCGACAATGGGTATACCGCTCTGCACCGCTTCCTTAACGACCTGGGCATCGCCGATCGGGTCCGTCACTACCACTACTTCGGGCTCGATATAGTTGTGAAGGTTCTGATTGGTCAGCATGCCGGGAATGAACCTGCCGGTCACGGCAATCCCGCCGATCGTTTCCGCAAACTTCTTGGCCGGGTACTGCCCGTACTGGCGCGATGTTACGACGAGGATACGAGACGGTTCGAACTGGTTTAAGAACTTTGCCGCGGTCTTGATCCGCTCGTCAGTCTCCCTGATATCAAGGATATACAGGCCGTCTCCCCGGACCCGGTAGATAAATTTTTTCATATCCTTGCTCTTCTGCTGGGTGCCTATGTGTATTCCTGCTGCGAGGTATTCTTCGACGGGCACCAGCGGTTCTTTTAACTCGATTTCCATTTCTGTTTCTGTCATTCCAACATCTCCTCAATTCTAATCAGTTCATTTAATTTTGCAATCCGTTCCCCACCGACTACACCCGTCTTTAAGAAAATGCATGCGAAGGCAGTTGCAAGATGGGAAATAGTCATATCGGTGGTTTCGCCCGAGCGATGGCTCATTACCGTATCCATACCATTGCTGTGAGCGAGCCTGATCGCTTCGAACGTGTCGGTCAGCGTCCCGATCTGGTTTGGCTTGATAAGGACGCAGTTTGCGGAACCGTTACCGATCCCATCGGCTATCCGGCCGGGGTTAGTGACGAACAGGTCGTCGCCGCATACCAGGCATCGGTCGCCGACCTGCTCGGTAAGCGTCGCAAATCCAGTAAAGTCTTCTTCGTGCAATGGGTCTTCCACATAGATCAGTTCATACCGGTCGACAAGCTCGCCGATGTAAGCGATCTGGTCTTCGGTTGTCCGGACTTTTTCACGGTAATGGTACTTGCTGTCGCTTTCCTGCCATAACTCGCTTGCAGCGACATCGATTCCCATGCCGATCCTGATCCCGGTCTCATCCGATACAGCTCCCGTAGCCTCTTTCACGATATCGAATGCCACCTCGTCGGAGACAGAGGGCGCCCATGCCCCTTCATCTCCCTTTCCGCAGGGCCGGTCGTTTTTAAGGAGGAGCTCGCGGACTTTCCGGTGCACCTTGGCATTGGTGAACACCGCCTCGTACGCTCCTGCTGCGCCCACCGGAACGACGAGAAATTCCTGGATTTCTGTGGCATTGGCCGCATGGGCTCCCCCTCCGATCACATTGCCAAGAGGCAGGGGGGTCGTCTGGATAAAGGCTCCTCCGAGATAACTGAACAACTCCATGCCTATCGATGATGCAGCAGCCTTCGCATTCGCAAGGGATAAGGATACGGCGACATTTGCACCGATCATGGCAAAATCGGGAGTGCCATCGATCTCTCTGAGAAGGAAATCGACATTCATCTGTTCGCGGGAGTCTTCACCGATCAGTTTCGGGATCACATGTTCCCTGGCGAACGATACCGCTTCTTCGGGTGGCTTCACCTTTGCTTCGAACTGACCGGTACTCGCCCCGCCGGGAGCCGCAGATCTTCCGAACCCACTTTCGGTAAAGACCTCTGCCTCGACGGTCGGGTTGCCCCGGCTGTCGAGTATCGTCCGTAACCGGATTTCCTGAATAATCGACATTCCTACTTCCTCTTTACGGTGATGGGGATGATGTTATGCTGGAATTCCTCGATCGCGATCTCGAGCGGATCTGTGTTTGCAGTATTGATCAGAAGCGGAGCACCCATCGATATTTGGAGAGCCCGGGCTCCAATGATCCGGGCTCTTTCATACCGGGTATACGATTGCATTTTCTATCCTCAAAATGTAATAACGATGATAAATGGGGTCGCTGAGATTCGAACTCAGGTCACTGCGTCCCGAACGCAATAGGATGGTCCAGGCTACCCTACGACCCCGCTACTTATCACTGGTATGGATTAAGATCGTCTATAATCTCCTTATGCGTCAGCAGCATCCGCCGGCAGCAATAACGGTCCATGCCGAGATCGTCGAGGATCTTTTTAGGATCCTCGCCAGCATCCCGGCGTTGCTTAAACTCTTCATATGCTGGGGAAATAACTTTTCCGCAGGTGAAACATCGGACAGGTATCATATCAGTTCGATCTCGTGGTTCTCTTCTTCATCATTCAACGATACGACTTCTGGAACTTCTTCCTTGCTCCACGGCCGTGCGGCTTTTTCGACTCTTTCTGCCGGGAATCATTGACAAGGAGCGTCCTGTCATAGGCAAGGTACGCATCCTTTATCTGCGGGTCGTTCGACCATTTGAGGATACTGCGTGCGAGAGCGGTCCTGATCGCCTCTGCCTGGCCCATCATACCCCCGCCCTGCACATCGATAGCCACGTCGACGCCTTCGATAGCATGCGGGACGAGGAGCAGGGGTTCGGATATCTTCATGCGCACGAGATCGGTTCCGTAGATCTCGAGCGGGACCGAATTAATCCTGACCCTGCCCTTGCCGGTCTTCATTGTCGCCCGTGCAATTGCTTTCTTCCTTTTACCGCTGGTATTTATAATTTTTACCATGATACCACCTCTAATATTTCGCCCCGAGGAATGTGCTGACCGCCCCGAGCGTAACGAACTGGGCATTGTTAAGGCGGTCCATGTGGGCATCCTCGAGGATCTCCATTTCCTGCCCCAGGAATTCCGGGGGGACTCCGACATAGGTCTTGATACGCCGGAACGCCTCGACACCGCGTTCTCTCTTGTACGGCAGCATGCCCCGTATCGTCCGTTTCACAATATGGTCGGGTCTTCTGGGGAAGTACGGGCCTCCTTCCGTAGATCCGCGCTGTCTTTTATGGTTGTAATTGTGGAGGACACGGGCCCTGCTTCCGGAAATGATTACTTTCTCCGCATTGACTATTGCAAACGTTTCTCCGTTCAGGGCGCGGCGGGCCACGAGGCTTGCAAGCCTGCCCAGGAGCAGTCCGTCACCATCGATGATTGTCACCATAAATTCACCTCAGAATCCTTACGTGGCTCCCTTTCGGGTGTTCCCTGACAAGTTCCTCGATGCTCATGCACTGGCCTTTCGCTCCGTTGATCTTGTCGGCAGCCGTCTGCGAAAAATTCAGCGCTGCCACCTTTACCGATGTCTCTATCATACCACCGCCAAGTACTTTGCCGGGGACAAGGATGATCTCACCGTCATTTGCGTAGCGGTTGATCTTGCTTAAGTTAACCTCTGCATACTTGCAGCTGGATGCTTCAATTTTAGTGGCGATATCCCGCCAGAGGCTTACCCCGTTTTCACGTGAAGTAGTCTTCAGCAGTGATATGAGGTTAACCAGGCGTGGATTGGACTTAATCCTGCTTTTCATCTCCTGTTCCTCCCGATATTTCATCTAGTTTTTCAACCATTTCCGATGACCGTGTCCTGACATAGGTGAGGCCCTGGAGTATGACCTCCCTGACTTTCAGGGAACCGTCACCCTCGACGACGAAAATAAAGCGGTCCTTTTCGAAAGTTACCTTAATCGCCGGTTCTTCACCGATACCGGTCCCAAGGCATGCCCGCTCGCAAAGACCGCAGAGTGAACATTCTTCGAGACGTCCTTCGACAACCCTGACGCGCCCTGCTTCTGTTTCAAGGACCGTCCTCGGGCATTCGTCAACGCACTGACCGCATCCGTCACATGAGTCCCCGATCGTGATGAGCGGGTAGTTTTTATAACCGCATGCCGATACGGGCTGCCATTTTGCGTGCTCCCTTCCGGTCGAGAGTATCGCATGTGCTTCGACAACGACTTTCTGATCTTTCGTGAGCTTGACGACGGGGATTGTCTCGTAGGCAGGTGCCGTGGAGGGGTCCTGGGGGATCAGGTCCCTTGAATATACCATACCCGGACCTTCCACACTCATCGTGAATGTGGCTGTGCAGGCAGAGCATCCTTCTCCGCCGCAGGAACATTCCTCCCTCCTGACATAAGCCGATGAATCGGTCCTTATCGGTATGAGACCGAGGCGGTGCGCCAGCATTTCATCGAACAGGGCACTTGTATTGTCGTAAATGCGCACCTCTTCGATCGCCAGCGTCGGGACTTCCCCGATCATCGCCCTTCGCAGGGTGTTTGCGAAGGAAGGCGTAACGGGCCCGATATGAAACCGGCAGGAGTTGTCGTCGAGCTTCGTGAACGTGATCTCCATTACACTCTCCGTCCGCGCCTGCCACCCTTGGCCCTGATAGAATCATGGGGAATCGGGGTGACGTCTTCAATTCTTCCAATCCGCATTCCTGCCCTGGCCAGTGCGCGGATTGCCGCCTGTGCTCCGGGCCCCGGGCTCCTCTGTTTGCCACGTCCCGGTGCCCTGACCTTGACGTGGACACCGGTGATCCCCTTTTCCCTTGCGACCTGGGCTACGTTGGACGCCATCTGCATGGCCGCATAGGGAGAACTCTCGTTCCGGTCCTGCTTGACCACCATGCCACCGCTGCTCTTGGTAACGGTTTCGGCGCCCGACAGGTCGGTCACGGTGATGATGGTATTATTGAAGGATGCAAAAATATGAGCAACCCCCCATTTCTCCTTCTCTGCCATGGCTATACCCTCCCGGTCTTCGCAATCCTTGCCCTTTCCGCATGATCAGATAAGGCGAGCGGGGATTTCCCGTAGTACGAGATCTGTGTCTCCTCGGAACGATTGACACGGTATCCCGGTATGGTCACTCTCTTGCCGTTGATTGCAATATGCCCGTGAGTAATGAACTGCCGGGCCTGTTTCGGCGAGCGTGCAAATCCCTGCCTGTAGACTACCGTCTGGAGCCGGCGTTCGAGCTGGGCCGGGACCTTTAACGACAGGACGTTGTCGATATCGGCGTCAGGTCCGAGGAGTCCGACACGCTGCATATGGTCGATCAGGACCGATTTCTTCTCGTTGAACACCTCTTCCGAAGTACCGGCCGACATGAGGGAAAGGAGATCTCTTGCAGCCTTCCGGTACCTGCGCAGGTGTTCCTGGGCCTTCCAGACCTCACGTTTGTTTCTGAGCCCGTACTCGATCACGAGCTTGGTCTCTTCCTGGATCCTTGTCTTTTCAAACGGCCTTTTCGGGGTCTGGTATTGTTTATGATTCTTACCGGGATATCCCATGCATTACCACCTACTCTTTCTTCCTCTTCACACCGACAGTCGTACCGGTACGGCCCGTGGACTTCGTACGCTGACCCCGTACCTTCTGCCCTGTCTCGTGCCTGATTCCCCGGTAGCAGCGGATCTTTCTCATGATGTTGATATCTTCATCAAGAGTCGTCGTTACATCCGAACCGAATATATGACGGCTCTCACCGGTGTAGACGTCCTTGGGCCGGTTTACCATCCAGACAGGAACCCGTTCACCGTAGTTTTCCGTAACGCTTCTGAGTCGGTCTACTTCCTCATCCTTGAGACGACCCATGATATCATGGCCGTTCACCCCGGCAAGTCTCGTTATCACAGCGGCTGTGTGTCTCCCCACACCCTTTATGCCCGTCAGTGCAACTTTGACCTGTTTCGTCCCATCGAGATCAGTGTTGCTGATCCGTACAAAGTATTTTATTTCTTCTTCCTGAGCCATCCAATCCCTCTTTACTGAGATTTGCTCTGAACGCTGAGGGAGGGATTTGAACCCTCGAGTCCCAGGGGGACACAGGTTTAGCAAACCTGCGCCATACCAGGCTTGGCTACCTCAACAGCGAATCTCGCATCTTTCGACACTCGCAGCCGACAGGCTGCTCCATGAATGGTGCTTCATAATATGGATCAGAACGGGTAATAACTCTTTGGGTATCTCATGACCAGGCATGAGGTCATATATTTCGGACCTTTCAAACCCGGTTCTAGGAGTTTTCATCATGATTCTAACCCGATAGGCCCTTGCGTCTGGGGATATTTTCTGTTCGTACGATGTATTGATCTGGATTTTCGAACGAGTGGTTCTGTGAATTCTTCAATTATTTTTAATCGGCTTGTCGACAGGAGAAGGTTCCACCCCTTCCCTGTCTCTCCCCCGTCAGGATAGCCAGTGGACAGGGTCAACCGGGATTTGGAATTAATCGGTTCATTTGCAGTCCCTATCGCAACCGGGGGCACCGCAGCGGCGGGGCGGAGCCCCGGGAGCGTCACATTATCCCGATTTCCTTAAATCATACAAGATGAAGAATATCAGCAAAAGAAACTTCACTTAATTAATGATTCAACAGAGCCGGATTTTACAAATTATTTCTTTCCACGCCGTACATTTCCGGCGATCAGGGCCGATGTTACCAGCGGCAGGGCGATCGTGGCATCGCAGAAACACTGGACCCGGGGTGAATGGACCGCTTCCTTGCCCCAGCTGATCGCCTCTTCGAACGTACAACCGGAAAGGCCACCCCAGTGAGGTGCATCGGTCGTATACTGGACCGCATACGCATGCCCGCCCTGGGTCCCGCCATAGACATCGGCGATGACCTGGGTCTGCTGGATGAAATTTTTCGGGACACCTCCGCCTAAATACACGACGCCTGTTTTTTTGGAGCATTCCACAATCCCGGCGATCTCATCAACATCGGCCAGCTGGTCAATATCCACCCGGGTCCCATCCCGGCGGGCCATGAGAAGACCGATGCCGATCGAAGAGTCACAGAGGGCCGGGATGAATATCGGGACATCGTGTTCCACCGCACTCGCAATGACCGACCGTCCATCGGGTTTTTTCCGGACCATCCATTCCCCCCATTGCCTGATAAACTCCCTCGAAGATCCGTTGAAAGGTTCGACCTCCTTTGCGAAATCTGCGAACTGCCGGTCGATGCTGCGGAACTGCTCTTCATAGGCGAATACGTCATAAATCCGGTCTATGCCCTCCGAATACAGGTGTCCGTCGTCCACGTGGTGGTGACCAAGATAGTGCCGGACCCCCAGGTGTTCGCAGGCGTCATGAAAAATATTGGCTCCCGTAGACACGAGGACATCGATATAGCGACGTTCCACCAGTTCGATAATACAGTTCTGCATTCCGGCGGGGATCATCGCTCCGGAAAGACCCATCAATATCGTGCATTCCGGATCCCTGATCATTTCAGCCCATACAGAAACCGATTCACCAAGTTTCCTTCCCTGGAACCCGGTCCGGCTCATGCCTTCGAGGAGCCGGGAAATTTCCCCCGTCGGGACAACTGGTTCGGTCGGTTTCATGGGCATCCGGAGTAATTATTGCCTCCGGTTGCTATTAATGCTTCCCGAATCCGGGGCAACTGGCTGGAAAAGCCGTAAATTTCTCTCGGAATGAAAACGATTCCACCATGGCCCCCTACACCACAGGCCTGAAAAACAGAAGGGGCCCTGAAAGAAGACCCCTTTATAACGCTTTTATCAGCGAATTCCGGGTAATGAGGCCCTTTAAATCCCCATCTTCAATGACCGGGACCGTGCTGATATTTTTCTGCACCATCATATCGATCACCTGTTTGATCTTTGCATCGCCACCGACGGAGATCAGGGAAGTGCTCATGATATCCCTGACGAGCAGGTTGCGTATGCGGTGGTCCTGGTGACGGTCCTCTACTACTTTTCTGAACTTCCTCATCGCGGTGGCCACGTCTGTTTCGGTTACGATGCCGATGACCCGGTCACCTTCTGTCACGATGAAACGGTGAATATTGTCATCCATCATGCGCCTTCTCATATGAACGACCCGCTCTTCGGCATCAATGGTCCAGGCTGGTTCGAGGACCTCCTGCACATTTACGTCAGGCTGGAGGAACTTAAGCAGATTTTCTGCAGACACCTGCCCGATAAGCCGGTGTTCGTCGTCGTATACGACAACAAGCTTGTAGTGCTGGAGCAATGGAACGAGCACATCGATATCCTGGTCCGGGTACACGGTAGTGAAATCTTCTTCCATCGAATTCGATACGTGAATCGAGGAGGGTGAAAGGGAAGAATTTCTTTTACTCCCGAGACTTTCCGCAATTGTCCTCCGTGATACAGTCCCGACCACCGTGCTGTTATTCACAACGATCAGGGGATCGACCGATTCGGCAAGCATTTTATCGAGTGCTTCGGTGATTGCAGCAGATTTCGCAATCGTCACCGGCTTTGCCATTATATCCCTGATAACAACATCTTCGCTCATTTTGCCACATCCTGTATGATATCATCTCTTTTAAGGATTCCTTTGATCTCGTTTCCATCGACAACAACAAGGCTGCTGACATGTCCTCGACGCATCTGCTCAACTGCCTCCTTCACCGGGGCATCTGAAGCAATAGTCAGGACGGGCCGGGACATGACATCTTCTGCAATTGCAGAAAGCGAAACGACGTCCCGGTAATGTTTTCTCCCCGCTGATTCATCCTTCCGGAGCATCGTGATCTCCTTTTCAGGGACGCCGTTGCTCCTGCCCTCGGGGTACCTGAAAAATGCAAGGTTGCTTTCGCCGATGATCCCTGCCAGGGTCCCGTCATTGTTCACGACGACCAGCTTGTCGTTCCGCTCGCACATCGTGTCAATCACATGGTCGAGCGAATGGTACCGGCTGATCTGAACGGCATCTTCCATCATGTCGCTAACCGTTTCCTTCAGGTTCCCTGCAAGCGACGATTTGAGAAGGTCCGACTTGGTGACAATCCCGGCAATACTCCCGCCATCGAGTATCGGAATGCCGCTGATGCAACTTCCGACCATCAGCCCGGCAAGGTCCCTTACTGGTGTATCGGGCCCTGCATAACAGGGATCGGCGGTCATCAGGATAGAAACGGGGACCAGGTCCACAGGTCTCCGTTTCCAGAGGGGTTCAGTCTGGCGGAGCCGGTATCCGATATCTTTTTTCGTGATAATCCCGGTCATTACGGATCCGTCCATTACCGGAAGGCGTGAAATTTTATGTTTTATCATCAGCTTCCTTGCATGAGCTACGGTCTCAGTCATTGAAACCACAAAAACAGGGCTTGTCATAATGTCCGATGCAATCATGTTACGACTCCCTTGCAAAGGCTTTTACCAGGTCAAATTCAGTCACAAGGCCGATAAGACGGGCATTCTCTATAACCGGAAGTGCCCCGACGCTCCGTTCGACCATTTCCCTGGCGACATCGTTGATATTCCTGTCGGGTCCCGTGGTATACAGGTTTCCTGAAACCAGGTTCCTGACGGGCATTGCCATGAGCTCTTTCACGTTCCCGGTTTCCATGCGGGTGAAGATCTTCCGGTCCCCGAAGTACCGAAGGATGTCCGATGTGGTTATGATACCGAAGAGCACATCGTCGCTTACTACGGGGAGCCTCCTGAACCGGTGCTTTGTCATGTCCCGGGTGACTTCGCCGATCGTGGCATCGGGATTCGTGACCCGCAGTGCAGTTGACATGACATCCTCGGCGGTTTTATCGATGTTCTCACCGGCAAGTGTTTTCATGACATCCCTCTCGGTCACAATCCCGGTTACCCGCTCGCCCTCGCCTATGATGGGAAGCCCGCCGATCATCCGGTTCATGATAATTTCCAGGGCGTCAGCGATGCCTGATGATTCAGGCAGCGTTGTCAGCTGGGTTGTCATGATCGTCCTGATGCTTTCGTTAACCGCAGCGAGCAGGTTACCCTCGTGCTTGACCTTGACGAGGTTATATTTGTCACCTCCTCCGAGGAAGTTGATAATATCGCCTGATGTGACGATGCCCCTGAGTTTCCTGCTCCCCGGATCAATCACCGGAAGCCTCCGGAATCCGCATTTCGTCATGGTCTCGACCGCCGATAAGATTCTCATCGTAGGCGGAACAGAGATCACATTCCGGGTCGCGATCGCCATAATTTCCCCTTCATGGGTGACGATGTGTGATTTGAATTCCACTGGCCCCCGGTCGAGAGAACCCGGGGTCCGGGGGGCTTTCTCTATTTTTTTTATCGATCGATCATGCTGGCTCATGTATTCACAACCTTGCTATTTTCCATTCCATTTATCCTCTGATTTGAGAGATCAATGCCGCAGGAAAACGATAAATACAATTCCTACGGCATTGCAAGCCCTTTCAGTACATCATGGCGATCGAGGATCCCCCTGATGCTGCCTGATTCCACTACCGGTACGCGGCTGATATCGTGCCTGACCATTAATGCCGCTGCAGACTGGATTGGTTCGTCTGGCTGGACTGTAACGACATCCTTTGCCATCAATGTTTCCACGGGTACGGCAGCTCCGGTTTCCAGTGCTGCCCGTATCCTGCCTGCTTTCAGAATGTCCCTCCTTGATATAATACCCAGTATTTTATTCTTCTTCACGACAGGAAACGCAGTAAATCCACTTTCCACGATGAGGCTGTAGATCTTTTGGATCGGGTCACCGGGTGCGCACATCACCACGTTCCGCGACATGTACTGGGAAACCGAGCCGCGGAGTTCGTGGCGTGTAATGATAATCGGGAAGAGATCCGAGAGTAGCACTCCACCCTGGATATTCATCTGGCCGTTAACGACACAGGCACTGTCGGTCCGATAGTTCTTAATGGCGCGGACCGCGTCCTCGATAGGCGTATCGCAGGTGACCGACGCCGCCTCCTTGACAAAACCCTCGACGGTTACGTTCGATTTCGTCGCTGTTACCCGAAGGACATCGGTGAGGTCGATAAAGCCTGTCAGTTTCTTCCGGTCGTCAAAAATATAGATTTCCCGGAAAGCATCGTCCCGGAGCACCTGTCTTGCTTTTGTCACCGTCTCGGAACATTTGAGTTTTGGCACCTCAACCATAAAGTCTGCGACGAGTTTCATCAGAGAAATTCCTCCTCACGGCACGATGAACAGAGCATGACGTTATCGACCCGCTTCAGCTCGTCCGACATCTTGCCGCATCTGTTGCAGGTGCCGATGAAGGACTCGTCGACCCGGTTTATCTCGATTAGGTCGGCCATGAGGTCGTTCATTTCTGTTGATACCGTGAGCAGGTCCCGAACGGTGATGATACCGATGACTTTCTTCTGATCGTTCACGACAGGGAGCCGTCTGACTTTATGTCGGACCATCATATGGGCCGCATCTCCCACGGTCTTGCCGGCTGACACCGTAATCAGCGGAGTGCTCATAATCTCGCTGACGAGCACGGTGCCGGGTCTCTTGTCTTTAGCCACGACCTTGCAGTTAATATCCTCCTCGGTAACAATACCAATCGGCAGGTTGTTCTGGAGAACAATGCAACTCCCCACCTCATCCCTGCACATCGCCTTGGCTGCACTCGCTACATTGGCCTCAATTCCTATGGTAGTCGGCTCATTTTGCATGATTTCAGTCAGCGGTACGCGGGTTTCGAAATGGATCTGGTCTTTCGCATTTTTCAAGAGTTCACCTCCATATGATTACTACAATTTACCATACAGCAAGCCATCAATATAAAAGAATTGGTACGCACAGGACTATTCCGGGAGTATTTAGGGATAATAAATCCATTAAGATAAATATTATCCGGAGAATTGCATATGATAATATGGTGTGCCGCTGATTTTACAAGAGGATTATTCCATGGCAGGATCTGAAGTGACAGCAAGGGGTGTCTGATGGATATATTCGTGCAGACAAGGAACAGCTTCTCAAGGTTTCTCGCTGCTTTTTTTAAGAAAAAGCGCTCGCGGATCGGGATATACGGGCCGCCAAATGCCGGTAAAACAACCCTTGCCAACAGGATCGCCAGGGACTGGGCGGGCGATTCGGTCGGGGCCGTAAGTGAAATACCTCACGAAACGCGACGGGCATCGAGAAAACAGGATATCAGGATCACCGGTGCGAACGGTCACACGATCACCATCGATATCGTCGATACCCCAGGGGTAACGACGAAGATCGATTACAAGGAGTTCCTCGAATACGGCATGGATAAGGACGAAGCAATCACCCGGGCGAGGGAGGCGACTGAAGGTGTGGCAGAGGCGATGCATTGGCTCCGGGAAGACATCGACGGGGTCGTCTACATGCTCGACAGCACGGTCGACCCGTTTTTACAGGTGAATATCATGATGATCGGGATCATCGAGAGCAGGAACCTTCCGGTGATAATTGCAGCCAATAAGATCGATCTCCCTGATGCATCGCCCCAGAAGATACGGAGCGCTTTTCCCCAGCACCCTGTCGTCCCGGTCTCATGCCTCGAAGGAAAAAATATTGAAGAACTCTATGAACAGATGGTACATACATTCAGGTGACAGAGATGATGTGTGGGGTTGAACTATGATACAGGGTGTCCAGATTGACCTGATTTCTGAGGACCGTCTCGATAACCTGACATCGATGGAGAAGATCCACCTGATCCTCGACAAGGTGCGCCAGGGGACGATCGTCATTCTCGAAAAGGGCCTTGAACCTGAAGAGCAGAGCAAGCTCATAGAGATGACCATGAAGGAGATACTGCCCGACGATTTTAACGGCATCGAGATGGAGACGTATCCGGCAAAGGAGGAGAATTCCTTTCTCTCGAGGTTGATAGGAAAAGGAAAGCATACCAGTGCAGCCCGGTTGACGGTCATCGGCCCTGCAAACCAGATCAGGATGATTAAAAAAGACAAAGACCAGATCAGTGCCTGGATATCGACACGGTGACTTTGCAATGCCCCACAAGTGCATGCAGTGCGGGAGAGAATACAAAAGTGCATCGCCGGCAATTCTCAGGGGGTGCGAGAGTTGCGGGGGACGAAAATTCCTCTTTGTGGGCGAGAGGGAACGGAACGAGGATGTCCTCTCAGAAAAATCAACGGTTACCCTTGCTGAAGAGTCCTTCTCAAAAGTCCTGGAAGTCCCAAACGATCCGGAACAGCAGCAGGACTTCGCAACCAGGCTTGAAAGTATCAGGATTGTTGCGCCCGGGACCTACGAACTGAATATTGAAAAGCTTGCTGATAGCGACGAACGGGTCGTCTCGATAGGCACGGAAGGTAATTACGTGGTAGACCTCCATTCCATGGCAAAACCAAAGAAGGATAAACCGAAAAAAGAGAAGAGACGCTAAAATTCCCAGGTAATCGTTATAATTTTTTCAGCCCTGGTAAATTCCTCATTCATAATTAAGGTGTCACTTACGAGAGTGAGGCGGTTTCACCCTCTCCCCTGTCCCTCCTCAAGAAGGATAGTCACGAACATGGTCGATCTGGATTGAGAATTAATCGGTTTCTGTGCAACTCCCGTCCCAGCCGGGGCCGCCATGGCGGCAGGGAATGAGCCCCTGGAGCACTAATGGTCGTTTCTGTCTAAGGATAATTAAGGGATACCCGGTCTAGATACCCATAGCAGCATCACCTTGTCTCTACATCACTGAAACGTCACCAGAAATCAAAGGAAATCTGCGGATGAAAAAAAATTTGAGTAGGGAATATTAACGGTACTTTTTTTCAAAAAATCGAGGGGCGACGCGAAAACCCTTGTCCCGGGAAACTGCCGATCAGCTTATGTTGTCAACACTGTATCCCTTTGCGGCCAGGAGTTCCTTTACCCTGTCGCGATGATTTCCCTGCAATTCGATGGAATTTCCTTTTACGGTTCCACCACAGGCGAGCTTGCCCTTCATGAATTTTGAAAGGTCTTCGAGATCAATGTCGGTAGGATCGAGTCCCTCGATTACGGTGACTTCTTTCCCATAACGTCTTTTATTTACCTTGACATTGATCCTTTGCTGTTCTTTTGCTACCTCCTCACAAATACAAAGTTCCTTAGGTAGTCCGCAGGTTGGACAAATCCCACCATTCATTACCTGTACCTTTAAAAGTTTCGTTATTTATTTCTTGGCATGATAAACCGTAATTATCAGGGTATCCCAATGCAGAGCGGTTATCGCAAAATTACCTTCATAATACCTGCCGGTGATTAGACTCACAGGGTAACCATCCGGTGGTTTTAATCACAGACTTTACAGGAACCGGCACCTGCAGCAAGCACCTGCAGGTTCTTGCTGTTATTACGGTACACCGTGATCCCCTTGCACCCCGACTCCCTTGCAAGGGTAAAAATCCGGGAGACCTCACCGGGCGTGGCAGACTCGGGGAGATTGACGGTCTTCGATACGGCATTATCCACATATTTTTGCACTTCTGCCTGCATCCTGACGTGGTGTTCGGGGGGAATTTCATGCGCTGTCCTGAGCACCTCCCTGATATGCTCGGGGATGGGCAGTCCTTCGACACTGCCCGTGCGCCGGACTTTTGCCAGTAAATCCATTCCGGACCTGACCCTGGATAACAGGCGGGTAACGACCTCCGGGGTGATCTCGATCCAGGTTCCCTGCAGGGATCTTCTCATGACGAGCGAAAAGTAAGGTTCGATACCGCTGCTCGTATCGGCTATGAGGTGAAGCGATCCGGTAGGAGCCACCGTTGTGACAGTCGCGTTACGCATATCAGTTTGGTATATGCTCATATCGATCGCAGGAAACGACCCTTTTTTTACTCCCATCTCATATGAAGCCTGTTTTGCCTCGTCCTGGATAACCGACATTACTTGTCCGGCAATAACGACGGCTTCATCCGAAGAATAGGGGATATCGAGCCTGATTAGTAAATCGGCAAGACCCATGACACCTAGTCCGATCTTCCGGGTCCGTAGTGTTGCTTCCCTGATCCTCCTGGTAGGAAACCAGGTTGCATCGATGACCGCATCGAGGAACCGGACCGCGAGACGAGCCGTTTCCCTGATTCGTTCCTCGTCAATGTCTCCTTTTACCAGAAATTGCGAAAGGTTGATACTGCCGAGGTTGCAGCTCTCGAACGGCAACAGCGGCTGCTCGCCGCATGGATTGGTCGCCTCAAAGGGCCCGAGTCCCGGCACGGTATTTTTTTCATTGATCCGGTCGAAGAACAGCATTCCGGGGTCGCCCGAACTCCATGCTGCACGTGCCACGGCATCCCAGAGATCGCCGGGTGCAATTGTCTCCCTGATCTCCCGGTTCCTCGGGTTGACAAGCCCGTATTCTCTTCCCGATGAAAGGCACTCGAAAAACTTCCCATCGAATCCAACGGAAAGATTGAAATTATCGAGACCCCACCTTCGCTTAACATCGATAAAGGCAAGGATATCGGGGTGCGAGCTTGCAAGCACACCCATATTCGCCCCTCTTCTTCTTCCACCCTGCCTGAGGGCATTGGTCGCCTCGTCGAACACGCGGATAAACGGGAGGGGCCCTCCTGCAACGCCGGGTCTTCCGCCGACCTGATCGTTAGAGGGGCGAACCTTTGAAAAAGAAAAACCGGTCCCCCCGCCGGTTTTATGGATCTGTGCCATGATGCCGAGAGTCCTGAAGATCCCCTGGATCGAGTCTTCGACAGGCAGTACAAAACATGCAGCGAGCTGCCCCCTGGGCAGACCGGCATTCATCAGGGTGGGAGAATTTGGCAGGAATGCAAGGTCTTTCATCACCTGGTAAAAGCGGCTGCACTCGGACGTGCCCACGGCGCGTGCAACCCGCAAAAAGACGTCCCCGGGGGTTTCGCCCGGAAGCGTATATTTTGCCGCCAGCAGTGTCCGGGCATTCATGCTTAGACTCATTGACCGGTAAAGGACTGCCATTTTATTTAAAATTCGCACATACATCTATGTGTCCCGATGTCAGTGATTATCCTGGGTACAGCATCCCATACAGGAAAAAGCACGGTCGTAGCTGCCCTGTGCCGGGCGCTTGCGAACCGGGGCATCTCAGTCGCACCATTCAAGTCCCAGAATATGAGCCTCAACTCATATGTAACCCCCGACGGTTGTGAAATCGGTATTGCCCAGGCCATGCAGGCGTTTGCCGCAAAAATCACTCCAACGGCCACGATGAACCCGATCCTCCTTAAACCGAAAGGGGGCATGGTATCGCAGGTCATCCTTCTCGGGCACCCCTATAAGGACGTTGTTATCTCAGAATATTACAGGGAGACCGATCACCTGTTAAGGACCGCTCTCGACGCTGCAGGGCGGCTTTGCCGGGAGTATGGGGATATCGTGGTTGAAGGTGCGGGAGGAGCTGCCGAAATCAACCTTTACTCCCGGGATATCGCGAACATCAGGCTCTCCGAAGCACTTGATTTTCCTATTATTCTCGTTGCTGACATCGAACGGGGAGGGGTGTTTGCCTCGGTATACGGGACCATGGAACTCCTGCCTCCGGGGATCAGGAACAAGGTCAGGGGCATCATCATCAACAAGTTCCGGGGCGATCCCGGGATTTTTTCACCGGGCCCGGAGATGATCGAGGAGCTTACGGGGGTGCCGGTCCTCGGTGTATTGCCATATTTCGACATCCCGCTCCCGAGCGAGGATTCCCTTTCGCTCGGCGATAAAAAGACCGGGACATATCCAGTGAAGGTTGCCGTTATCAGGCTGCCACATATATCGAATTTCACCGATTTCGAGCTCCTCGAACGATATTGTTCGCTTTCCTATGTTCAGCCCGGCGGGGATCTGTCCGGGTTCGACTGCATCATTATACCCGGCACGAAAAACACCATCGAAGACCTTGCGGAGCTGAAACTGGGTGGCGCTGCCGACGATATCATCCGTGCCAGGGTCTTGGGAGTCCCGATCATCGGTATCTGCGGCGGATACCAGATGCTCGGGAGAGAGATTCACGATTCGGGCGTTGAGTCAAAAGCCGGCACCTATCCCGGCCTGGGCCTTCTCGATGGGGTAACCAGGTTTACCGGTTATGAGAAACAGACGACCAGGGTTGTCTACACGGCATGCCCGTACCCTCCGATACTTGCAGGTATTGGTACAGTCGAGGGGTACGAGATCCACATGGGCACAACCGAGAGAGGCCGCGACCGCCCGGCATTCGGGCCCGAAGGTGCCGTATCTGACGACGGCATCGTTATCGGAACGTACATGCACGGCCTCCTGACAAACCGTACGGCTGTCAACGCCCTTCTCTCCTACCTCTATAAGAAAAAAGGGGAAACCTTTACACCTATTCAGGAGGACGAAACGCACGACTGCTATGACGAACTTGCCGGCATCTTCGAACGTCATATCGATATGGATGCGGTGCTCCGCATATTTAACGAAAATCATGACAGAGACCATTGAATATCTGGCAGGGATTATTAAGAAAAATTCAGCTTATTGAGTTTCTCTGTTCAAAGTTGCTTTTACGGGTTTTTTTCTTCATCTTTCACGATCTTAACTGAAATTGCATAATCTGATGCTCCCGGGGCTCCGCCCCGAAACCAGTGGCGGCCCCTGTTGCGATAAGGACCAGGACACCGGAAAGGTAAATTTCTTGTCTCAATGCCGAACCAGTCCAACGATTATCTTATTGGAAGGGGTGCAGGGATGGGGTACAGCCCCCTCTGTCAATGTGGCCTTCCAGGCGTGAATGAACATGTCAACAGAGCCGGAAACTTGAATTTTCCAGGAGGCTTTCAGTATCTGAACGACTGTTCGATATCAGTCATTTACCCGATCGGCAATGTTTCTTTGCAAAAATCGATCAGGTATCGCCAGAGCCGACAAGTACGAACGAATCCACGGGCGATCCCGGGCCGGTTTAGCTATTATTTTCTTCACTTGAGCGTGAAATCCGGACCTGGACGCCAGAATGCCGGGTCATGTGGTCTTCCAGCTGCTGGATCAGCTCAGGGATCTCTTTCGTATCGGTCTCAATTTTTTGGCGTGAATCGATAATATTTCTTTCACTCTCATGAAGCTCTGATTTTTTGTACCTGGCTCTCTTTTCCAGCGCCTCTTTTTCATGGATAAATGTATCGCGCCCGATCTCCTCCCTGATCTCCCTGATCTGGTCGTTGATATCTCCGGACTTCCGGAACACCTCCATAAGACGGGAGGGGAGCCTCGTGGGGCCGGAAAAAAATTCCTGTTCCTCCCCGTTTTTGAGGGTAATCTCTCCGGATGCAACCATTTCGGTGACCGGCTGGAGAACACCCGAGATCATCGGAAGAAGCTCGTCCGCCACGGGCATCTCATTTTTGGAGAGGGTTTCAACCAGGACATGGATCTTTTTACCGAGGGGATCGTTATGGTCTTTATGCGCAACTTTTTCGGCCCTCCTCATTACGTGGACCACTATTCCCGCAAGGACTGTCATTTCGTCGGTAATTCTTTCATGTTCCTGCAGGAGGTCCTGCTCGATCCTTGCAAGCTCGGTATAGCGGTTAAAACGTGGATCGCTCCCGGCAGCCGTGACCTGGCGGGAGAGTTCTTCCTGTTCCTTCCCAAGTCTTGCCGCCTCATCGATCAGCCGGGGCAGGTCCTTTTCAAGATCGTCACGTTCCCGCTGAATACGGACCAGCGACTGGTGGATAGTCCTGATCTTCCCGAGAGTTTCGTGCTTTGACCTGGATTCGGCGAAGACAGGGTTCATCGCATTGACTTCTTTACCGATCCGCGATACCTCAGCCTGGATCAGTTTCATCTGTTCTGGAAAGACCCTTACGAGGTACCGGCCCGGGCCCTGGGAAGACTTGATACACCCTTTCAGGCATTCTGCCACCGCATGATAAAATTCTTCAGTTTTCTCGGGGTACGGCCTGGAGAGGGCAGACATCATGGCTTTCTTATAGAGGGGAAGGGAATTTTCGGCCACCTTCTCGAGTTTCGCGAACCCCGTCCCTTCGTGATCGCCTTTCCCGAGCTCTGGGACCAGGATCTTTAACGATGCGATCGCCTCCATAACCGGCTTTCTCGAGGCAGACACCCGGGATTCCTCTATTCCCCTGATTTTTTTCTGTTCTGTGTCGAGCCACCCGGGGACATCCGGGATCGCTATTTTGAGGGGTTGCTCCTCCTCCTTCGCGAACAGGTCCTTAATTTTTTTGAACATTCAGATCACGTTCTGCAGTCTGGAAAAATCAGTTTCCTGAGGCCTATCCCGGTATCCGACATTTTCCATGGATTTTTGAAATATCAGCCTAATCATCCCTTGCTATCTCGCGGAGGCGTCCAACCCCGTCGATCTCCCGGATCACCCTGACGACCCTGGGCGGGACAAGGGGCTCCCATGGTTCCCCGGATAGCATCCTTCTCCGTATCTCGGTGCCGCTATGAGTGGCACGCTCGTACATGGACGGGGAATTGACGGGAATTCCTGCTTCGCCAAACAACCTGACCACGAGAGGGTTACTTGAATAGACGGTATCGAACGGGGGCGTCATCGCCCTGACATGGGCAACCCACAGGGCATTCCGCCTGATGTCTTCGATGGGGATAACGTAAAACGGGCAACCCAGGCCATCAAGAGCCGTTGTGATCATGAGTACCCGTTCGCCTGCGGTAAACGGGTTCTCGAGCTCATGACTGAGCTGGGCCGTGCCTACCCCGATCACTATCTCGTCCGCCTCGAGAGCGATCTGCTCGAGCACTGTCTGGTGCCCTGTATGGTAGGGCTGGAACCGCCCGATGTAAAATGCCCGGCTCATGGTCCCGCCACCATGTTTGCAATCCTTGCTGCAAATGCACCGGCCGTGAACCCTGCATCGATGTTGACTACTGCAATAACAGAACACGACTGGAGCATACTTGCCAGGGCAGCCCTTCCCTGCCCCATGTATCCGTAACCGCTGCTCACGGGAACCCCGATCACGGGCTTGTTCACAAGCCCTGCAACGACTGCAGGAAGCGTCCCTTCCCTACCTGCCGCGACCACGAATACGTGTGCGTCGATGAGGTCCCTGACCGCCGGGAACAGCCGGTGAATTCCGGCCGCCCCGACATCATAGGCGGTAAGGACCGTGCAGCCCATCTCCTCCGCAATCACCCTTGCTTCCTCTGCAACCCCGATATCCGACGTCCCGGCGGTAACAATTCCCACCACGCCTCCGGTTTTCGCGGGTCCACATTCACCTTCACGCGCAAGGACCAGCATATTTGCCGCCTCGTGGAATTCTGCCCTGATATTGTTTAATTCACACAATGACCTGACTGCGCCTGCATGTTCGGGGAGTAACCGCGAAATAATGCACCTGCCCCTCGATTCCACCTGTTTTTTCGCGATTTTGACGAGGTGATCGGGTTCTTTCCCTTCGGCAAGGATCACCTCCGGAATACCGCACCTGACCGACCGGCCGGTGTCAAGCCTGGCAATTTCCCCGACGGTGTCGATCCTGAGCCCTTCTATCTCCCTGACAGCCTCTTCGAGAGAGATCGTCCCTTCATTAAGGTTTTTTAAGACCTCCCGTATCATGTGATTCGGTTGCATGGTTTGATAATAAAGATATGGTCTTGCGTATAATATACCTGCATCCATATGAGCTATCTGTTATACGTCGCCATATTCGGGGAAATCGCGGTAATTTTCTTGTGGTTGCGCGACATCCGGATATTCTATCTGACCGGTCTGCCCGGCTATAGAAAAGCGGCCTATTACGGTGTCCTTTATGGAGCTCTTGCAACGTTCGGCTTACTCATCGCCTATACGTATGCCGGGTTCGAGGTAGTGGGATTGGGCGTTATCATGGCTGCCCTGTTCCTCCAGGAACGGAATAAAAAGGAAAAAATATGGAGCAAAGAGACCACGTGGGAACGGTTTTTCGGTTCGGTCAGACCGGAGAGCAAAAAATAAACCAGGGACCAGATTCCGGCAGGGGAGAGCAACCGTGATCCAGAAACCGAGAGGGACCAGGGATTTTCTGCCGCCTGAAATGGAGCACCGGAGATCGGTAGAACAGCGAATGCGCGAGAGGGCATCCCTCTGGGGATATCGCGAGGTATGCACCCCGGAATTCGAAGAACTCGCGCTGTTTACTGCACGATCGGGCCAGGGTATTATCGAAGAAATGTATGTATTCGAGGATAAGGGAGGCCGGATGCTCGCCCTGCGACCTGAAATCACTGCCGCAGTGCAGAGAATGTACCAGAACGAGGCCAGGGTAGCGCCGAAACCGCTTCGATGGTTCTATTTTGCGGACTGTTTCCGTTATGAACGACCGCAGAAGGGCAGGTACCGGCAGTTCTGGCAGTTCGGCATCGAATTGATTGGGTCCGACACCGCATCCGGCGACGCGGAAACGATCATGCTTGCCGATGATCTATTGCGATCGACAGGAATCGGGTTCAAACTCCATGTCGGTCATTTGAGTTTCATGAAGTCTCTGCTAAGCGATCTGCCCCCTGGGGAGCAGCGGGACGCCATGCGGTATCTCGATAAAAAAGATGATCAGGGGCTTAAGAATTATCTCGACCTTTCGGGGAGGGCCGATCTCTTTGAATCTCTCAGTATGTTGCCTGAATGCAGGACACTCGAAGAAGTTGCTGAGGTGACCGGCGGCGTCCCTGAGATCGGAAAGATAGCCGAGACGCTGGATATCCTCGATAATGCCGGTACGTCCTACATCCTCGACCCCGGTATAGCGAGAGGCCTCGATTACTATACGGGCATGGTATTCGAAGCATTTGCCGAAAATCTCGGTGC
>Ga0335071_10000441_pt1 | contig 46673 bp, 42 predicted proteins | sample Lox_Sample_15_FD_206724 | JGI IMG/M metagenome (GOLD analysis project Ga0335071, IMG submission 206724) | Soil microbial communities from Loxahatchee National Wildlife Refuge, Florida, United States - Lox_Sample_1.5 | ecosystem: Environmental > Terrestrial > Soil > Wetlands | place: USA... | reverse complement strand
GCGCGTGTAAAAGCCCGGAATTCCTGCACCCCCTGCGCGCATGCGCTCGGCCAGCGTACCCTGGGGGCAAAACTCCACCTCCAGCTCGCTCGCCAGGAACTGCCGCTCGAATTCCTGATTTTCGCCCACGTAGCTGGAGATCATCTTCTTCACCTGGCGCCTCTCCAGCAGCAATCCCAGCCCCCATCCGTCGACCCCCGCGTTATTGCTGGCAATGGTCAGGTTGCGGACCCCCGAATCTCGCAGAGCTATGATCAGCGCCTCGGGAATGCCGCAAAGGCCGAATCCGCCGATGGCGAGCAACATGCCATCGCGCACAACGCCGTCGAGCGCCGTCGGCGCATCAGGCGACAGCTTGTTCATCTTCATGGCTGGTTCGCCTCTCAAGTCCGCTCTTGACTATAGCGGATTCTTCGCCCTCGTCACCACAGCCTGACTATGCCTTGCTCCAGGCAACACATCAGGGGCATGGAGTGATATACCGTTGCAAGCACTGGTTCCAGGCTTCTGGAGTGTTGATGTTTGGCTCCCTGAGGAGACTCATGGTCAAATGTTTCGGATTTCCTCTGTTCGCCGTCGTGGTTGTTGTGGCGGCTGCTGTCGCTGCCGGTCAGGAAACCATCCCTTCGAGTTCCGGCGTCGCTCAATACCCCATGTCCAGCCTGCGCAATGCAGGGCCCGAAAAAATGTCGTCAAATTACCAGGCACTTCAGCAGCGCCTGTCAAAGGGATGGAATACCTGGGACGTGAACAGTGTTATGACGCAGCTGTTGCTTCCCGAAGGGATCGCAATCCATGTCGGCCTGAGGCATAACTCGACTGAGTTTGGCGATGCATTTCTTCCCGACGCGCTGATCGGCCGGCTGGCGCCCGGTGAAGAGCAGGTAATCCCCGGGCCGCACTCCTGGGATGGCAGTTACACCGAACTGCAGGTCTTGTGGAAGGGGCACAGTTGGCGCGTGCAAAGCGCCCATGATGGCAGCGACCTGGTTCTGCTGGCAACGCCGCTTCCCGCGAAAACAGATTCGGCGCTCCCTCCAACCATCGTCTTCTCCGTCAACTTCCTGTGGAACCAGCCAGGCACCGTCTCCAGACGTCCAGACTTCATTGAAACCAATGGCGCGTCCGGAGCGATTCCCATCTACTGCACATGCCAGAGCGCTCCGGGCAATTCGGAAGGCAGGTTCGACAACCTCCCTGTAGGGGGTCCTTATTTCGCTGCCGATCTGGTCGCCCCGATCGGCATTAGTACCGGGAAGCGCCGTTCGCTCAGCGACATTGAAACCGTGATCGCGGGGCAAAAAGCTGCTTACCATCAGGCTGTGGCGGGCTACGGTCAGAACGGCGCAATCGCCGATGCCATTGAAACCACGCTTGGCTGGGACACAATCTACGAGCCGAGACGCGAACGTGTCGTCTCGCCTGTGAGCCGGGTCTGGAGCGTGAACTGGGGCGGCTACGTGATCTTCGACTGGGACACCTTCTTTGCGGCCACAATGGCCGGAGTCGGCGATCGAGACCTCGCGTACGCTGACGCGCTTGAGACCATGCGCGAGTCGACCGATCAGGGGTTCGTGCCGAACTACGCGCGGGCGGGCGGCTGGGCCAGTTTCGATCGCTCCGAACCACCGGTGGGAGCGATCACGGTGCTCGGCTTGTACAAAAAGTTTGGCGACGCATGGTTCCTCGAAGATGCATTTGAGCCTCTGCTGCGCTGGAACCGCTGGTGGGCCGAACATCGCGACATCCAGGGGTACCTCGCGTGGGGCAGCGACGGCGAGAACAAGCCAGGCAACCTGGACGACAACAGCCGCGGCACACGCGCTGGAGCCATTCTTGAGTCCGGCCTCGACAACAGTCCGATGTATGATTCGACCACCTACGACTCCCGGACGCATCTGCTGGAGTATGCCGATGTTGGGCTGATGAGCATGTATATCGCCGATTGCGACGCGCTCGCACAAATCGCCGAGGTCTTGAATCGCTCCGCAGAAGTGAAGGAATTGAGAGAGCGTAGTGCTCGCTACAGAGCGCGTCTGGCCACGCTATGGGACGAACATGCCGGCATCTTTCTCAACCGGGACTTACACACGGGTCAATCCAGCATGCGGCTTTCGCCCACCAACTTCTATCCGATGCTGGCCCATTGTGCAACGCCGGAACAGGCAAAGATCATGATCGACAAGCACCTCTTGAACCCGCAGGAGTTCTGGGGTGAGTGGGTGATCCCTTCCATTGCGCGAGACGATCCTGCGTTCGGACCAGAATTACTGGCGAGGCAGGATATGGGGACCGATGAACTATCTCGTCTATCTGGGTCTTCTCAATTACGACGACCAGGCGGTGCGCGAGGAATTCGCGCAAAAGTCCTATCGCTTGTTCCTGAAGGAGTGGACCGAAAACGGCCACGTGCATGAGAACTACAACGCGATTACGGGCACCGGTGATGACGTTACGAGTAGCGACCGCTTCTACCACTGGGGCGCGCTGCTGGGATACGTTGAGTATCTGGAACAAAACGAGCCAAAGAGGGCCGAAATGAAGCCGGCGGAATGACCTGCGGAAACATCGCGAGGATCCTCCTGAAATCCGGCTGACATGGTGGCGGCACCGCTATTTTTTCGGTTTGGTCGAGACGGCTTCACGCTTGTTCCAGCCGTGGAAGCGCGAGTGGTCTCCGGCATCCCAGGCCGCTCGTAGCCCAGGCGCGCTCAGATCCCAGTCCGGACGGATTTCGCTGGTCACGATGCGCAGGTCCCGCCAAAGGTCGGCGATGGACGGACGGCCCCAGAACCAGTAGCCGTTATAGATGCTGTAGATCGCGAGACCCGGCTTGAGCACCAGCGTATGCGGGATCATCGGATCATGCTCGGGGTCGGTGTACTCCTGAATGTCGAGATCCTTTTGAACTGTTCGCTCGGGGTCCGAGAGGAAGGTCCACTGGGCGCCTACAGAGGCACGAAACTCCTGAAGAGTATGGTGATCGTCGGTGGCGATGGTGGCGACTTGAGTGTAGGCCACCGCGATCTTCGGGTAGAACGCAGCAAGTTCCAGATGCTGCTGGTGCTCTTTCGGGCAATAGTGCCCTCGCGCCAGCGTCAGGATGAGCGGGTCGTCTCCCTGAAGCTCGCTCAGCTTGCGCATGGCGCCCACATGATCGGGCAGTTTGTAGTCGGGGAACCTGCCTCCAGGCACGATATCAGAACGCATGATTTGTCTCCTCCGTCAGTGTGAACGAACCAAAGTGACGCTGGACTTGGTCGGGGATGGACATGACCTTCGTCTCCGGTCCAGGGTTTGGTTTATCCGTCTACTTCGATGCGGTATGCACAACTTCGCGCATCCAATGCTTTAGAGGCCGGCGTTTTCTTCTGTTCGCGGACATAAGAATCATCGAGTGGGGTCATGGGACATCGAAACGGAACCGTGCCCCGCAGCTATTCGATAGTATCGTGGACAACCCGGTATGGGCTCTCCCGCGAGTGAGCAGGTTGCATGGTTGGCTTGCGCTTGTTGGGCTGAAGTCTCCTGCACGATCCGTCCGAGACGGGTTGACTCCCCCGGGCGCCTTCGGTCTAATGGACCAATCGCAGCCGATTAGGCCGTACGCTTGCCTGTATCCCAAATCTTCAAAAAAAGGATGGCAACCGATTATGCCGGAAGCGACCTGGAAACCCCACGAGAAACACGGACACCTGACGACACAGAGCGACCTACCAGACAGTGTCTACGCGTTCCCGAAGCAGCGCAAAGAGCCTATGACCGATGCACGGCATGTGCGTAACGCGGTGGCACGGTTCGATCAGGTCAGCGGGGTCTCGGATGCTGACCGCGATTTGGCATTCGCGAACATCGAGAAAGCAGCGCATCACTACGGCGTCAATCTCTCGGAAACGTCGTGGCACAACCTTAAGCATTCAAAATAGAAGAGAGGCCGGCTCCGAAGCTGCCTGCACACAACAACAGCGAGCCCAGAATTGGAAATCCATGGATGCAGTAGGTCGGCAGGCATCGCTTCGTTCATCTAACTGAGATTGGTGTGCGCCCACCTCACAAGGAGATGGAAGATGAAGGCCATTGTTGTCCACGAATATGGCGGCCCTGAAGTTCTGAGGTACGAGGAATACCCTGATCCGGTGGCCGGTCCGGGCGAAGTACTCGTGCGAGTCGCCGCCGCGAGTGTGAATCCCATCGACTACAAACGACGCGCCGGGTTCACAAAAGACTTCTACCCAATCAAGTTTCCGGGTCTAATCGGAGTGGATGTCGCCGGAGCCGTGGTCGGGATTGGGCAGGGGGTGGAGGGCTTTGCCGTTGGGGACCGCGTGTTTGCGATGGCCGACAACACTTACGCCGAGCTTTGCATTGTGAAGGCAGCGATCCTGGCGAAGGTCCCTACGAGGCTCGATTTGATCGCAGCGGCGGCGCTGCCGCTGGTGACAACAACCGGCAATCAGCTCATCGCCGCTACCGGGATTCAATCCGGCCAGACGGTTCTCGTTGTTGGCGCCTCTGGAAATGTCGGGCGCTCTGCGGCATTCACGGCCAAACAGCGGGGGGCAATCGTGATTGGTGGCGTGTTGAAGAGCCAGATGGGTGAAGCCAAAACGGTCGGTGCAGATGAACTCGTCGCAACCGACGACGACAATGCAATTGCGAACCTCCCTATGTTCGACGTCGTGGCCGATACAGTTGATGGCAAGACCGCTGAAAAACTGATCGCCAAGGTCAAGCCGGATGGGGTTTTCGCATCGGTGCTCGGGGCGCCGAAGAACGCTGGCGAGTACCCGAAGGTAAAAGTGATTCCGGTGTACTCGACAGCGGATGCGAAAACCCTGGAGTTCATGGCCCAGGCTGTCGTGGATCGCAAGCTCGTGATCCCCATCGGACGCAGATTCCCTCTTAGCGAGGCAGCCGAAGCACAAGCGGCCGCCGAGAAGGGCAGCACAGGCAAGGTGTTGCTGGTGGCATGACCTCGTTTTGCGAACTACCGAACGCGAAAGGAAAAATCGGTGATGAAAAAAGGACTGCGCGGAATCAATCCCGCTTCGAAACCCAGTGGAAATGGGTGCGTGGAATGCCTCGCCTCGCCGAAAGGTTGGTGGCTTCATCTGCGCCGCTGCGCGGAGTGCGGCCATATCGGATGCTGCGACAGTTCGCCGAGCCAGCATGCCTCGAAACATGCGGCTGCGACTGGACACCCGATCATCGCCAGTTTTGAGCCGGGCGAGGACTGGTTCTACGATTACGAGAAACTAGGAATGGTCCGAGGCACAGGGTTGCTTCCGCCCCATGCCCACCCGCTCAATCAACCCGTGCCCGGACCCGCAGGAAAGGTGCCGGCCGACTGGGAATCGCTGCTGAACTAGCTGTCGGTTCGGGCAGGTCTGCGGAGGACAGCGGCCTCTCAGGTCCGTTGTTTCCTGGCTTCGTCCGGATTTTCTGGAGCGCACATGAATCTACCTGACGCGCCGATTGCGCACGAAGGCTTTTTCGCAGCTCATTTCCTCACCGCGAGAGATCAGGAGCGATCGAGGGACTTCTGCGTCAGGATTATTGGCGGGAAACTGATCAAGCCCGAGAATCCCTGTTACATCAAGTTGGCGAGGGATCTTGGGGTGCGGCGTGCTTTATCGGGAGAGTTCGGGCTCGGAGCCGGTCACAAGCAGACTCAGAATTCAGGAATATTAAGAGCGACCGGCTCTGAACAATGGCGAGCGGTTTTCTCTTTCGGCTCTCAATGCCCAGGCACCGGTTGAACTGGTGGAGCGCCAATCGGATGAACTGGCTCCCGGATCTTGCCGCTGGCTGCCCACCCCATTGCCACAGCCCAGCCAAGAATCGTCCACCCCAGAAATACGTTTACCGATGCGATCCAGATTGTCGACTTGCAGTCCCGGTAAATCGCCAGCCCGGTCGGCAGCAAGTACACCCACACTCCCAGCATGAAGAGCAGGAGGGTCACTGGACCCATGAGGCCCGCATCATGCCGCACGAATCCCAGCGCGACAATGACGACGGCGCAAGCCGCTAATCCCGCGATCACAAGCAGCCGTAGCAAATTGTTCATTTGCCACCCCCTCTGGCGAAGCCGCATGCGATATGTTCCGCGCGGCCACGTGCGCAAGTCGACACGAGCCTAAGGAAATGCGACCACGCACGTCGCGGAGCAGGGCACAGTCACTTCGGCTTTGCCTTCGAAACGTGGCGAGAATGTTAGCTCCATCTCCGCTCATCTGCAATCGAATCTTCGGTTGACTCCGTGTCATTTCCGGTGCATCTACGGCGCCGTTGAACAAGGATCACAACGTCCAACGTCCGTGAGGCAGTCGAACGAATACACTTCCACGCGCGGCGACTCGGCGGCATCACATTCCACCGCGCCAAAAGACTATTTATCGTGTCAAATCAGTGTTGAAATCGAGCGGGAAATTCACCTTACGCAAATTGTCTGCAGTCGTCTCAATGAGCCGAATCTGCCATACACGAATTACCGGCATCCCGCCGGTCCGTCTTCACCCGGTCTCCGGGCTTCTTCGGAACCAAGCTCGGCGCCAACACTGCCCGGTCGACTCCCAGCCATTAGGCTGAGTTTGTTTTGAGAACGCAGTTCAGAGCCACATGCACTCTCCGGCTCATCACGCCCGAATCACCGCCAGCCCCGAAGTTACTCGATTAACAGGTGTGGCGATGCGGCACGTGGGACTGCCTGCGGCCGAATTTTGGAAGAGGCTGCGTGGTGACCGCAGCCCGCCGCGCGCTAGTCAGCGGATCCAAATCCGACATCCGACGCCATGTACACCCCTTTAGTAATCATGGCTTTGAAAACTGCGGACTCTAGAGCGGGTGGTGCTCGAGGTCGAGGGCAAGCTCACGGCCGATGCCGGAGAAGTCCTGCTGGATTTCGCGGGCGCGTGCGAGGGCTACCTGCACGTTAGGTAGAACATTTTCTGGGCCCACGTGCTCGAGAAAGTCGGATCGGGCAAGAAGCTGGGAAGGTTGATCGCGTGCGCCACACATGAGGAGCACCTTGCCGGCCCTGTGCAGGCGCTCAGAGAGGCCTTCGAGAGCGTGGATACCGGTGGCGTCGAGCGCCGTCATGTTACGGAGGCGAAGGATAACGACATCACCAAATTGGCCGAGGTGGCGGGTGGCGTCGGCAAGCTTCTCTGTGGTTCCGAAAAGGAAGGGCCCGTGGATGCGGAGGATGGTGACATTGGCTGGGATGTCTTTGTCCTGAAGGATGTGCGCCTGCCCGTCGCGCAGGTAGTCGCGCGTTACAGGAGCGACGGTAGTGGTTTCAGCGATGCGATAGATGTAGAGCAGCGCAGCGAGCGCCATGCCCACGCCGACGGCGACGGTGAGATCGGTGAGGACGGTGAGCGCAAAGGTTGCGAGCCAGACTGCGACGTCGGTGGCTGAGAGGCGGAGGATGGTGCCGATTTCTCGCCACTCACCCATGTTGTAGGAAACAACGAACAGGACCGCAGCCAGAGTGGCAAGGGGAATGAAGCGAGCCAGAGGCGCGGCGACGATGAGAATCGTGAGCAGGGTAAGCGCGTGCGTCATTCCGGCGATGGGGGTGAGAGCGCCGGAACGAATGTTGGTGGCGGTGCGGGCGATGGCGCCCGTGGCAGGGATTCCGCCGAAGAGGGGCGAGGCGATGTTGGCGACGCCCTGGGCGATGAGCTCGACGTTGGAGTCGTGGCGATCGCCGCTCATGCCATCGGCAACGACGGCGGAGAGCAGGCTTTCAACGGCCGCGAGCAGCGCCACGGTAAAGGCGGAGGGGAGCAGGGGAAGAATGTGCTCGGAATGAAACGCGGGAAATGCGAAGTGCGGAAGACCTTGCGGAATGCCACCGAAGCGGCTGCCGATGGTTTCAACGGGGAGATGGAAGAGAGCCGCAGCCGCGGTTGTGAGCACCAGCGCGACGATGGAGCCGGGAACGCGGCGGGTGACGCGCGGCCAGAAGAGAATGATCGCGAGAGATGCAACGGCAACCGCGATCGTTTGCCAGCGGAGGGTTCCGGCGTAGCGAAGGAGCATCTCGACGCGGGGGAGAAATTCACTGGGAACGGACGGCGTAGTCAGCCCGAGGAAGTCTTTGATCTGAGTGGAAGCGATGAGGAGCGCTATGCCGTTGGTGAACCCGATGGTGACGGGGCGGGGAATATACTTGACGGCCGTGCCGAGGCCGGTGAAACCCATAACGAGGAGCAGGACACCGGCCATGAGGCCGACAAGTGCGAGGCCGGAGACGCCGAACTTTGCCACGATGCCGGCGACGATAACCACAAAGGCGCCGGTGGGACCGCCGATCTGGGTGCGCGAGCCGCCGAGTGCGGAGATGAGGAATCCGGCGACGACAGCGGTGTAGAGGCCGGCCTGCGGAGCGACGCCGGAGGCAATGGCGAAGGCCATGGCCAAAGGCAGAGCGACCAGACCGACCGTTACGCCGGCAACGAGGTCGTGCGAAAGTTGCGCGGCTGAGTAACCGTGCAGACACTGAAGCGAGCGGGGAAGCCGCTTAGATGAAGGATTCAAGGGGATGTCACCTTTCAGAAAGGTTCAATGAAGGGTTTCGAGGGGTTTTTCCATTTCTTCCAGCATTCCCTGAGATTCTTTGAGTTGCGAATGGAAGTAGGCGCGCATGAGATTCAAGACCTCGACGATGGAGCGGTCACGGACGGAATAGAAGACCTGGTTGCCGGCACGGCGGTTCACGAGGATCTGCTTGGCGCGCAGGACGCCGAGGTGCTGCGAGACGTTGGCCTGCTCCATGCCGAGTTTTTCAATGAGAGTCCCGGCGGAAAGCTCGCCTTCGCTCAAGAGTTCCAGGATGGCGATACGGGTGGGATGGCCGAGGGCCTGGAAGATGTCAGCTTTGAAGCGGCGAATGGCATCTGGCATAATTGAATATTAGCATATTCGAATACTACTGAAACTAGAGAGCCACCCCGGGGTCAGTAAGGTGGAATCGGCCAGTATTCCGCGATTCGTCATAACCCATTGGCGGTTGGAAATGAGTGACCCTGCATCGTTTCCCGATACCCATCCTGCACTCTGCGCAGAAATCACTCACAATGAGTACTTTGACTTGGAGTCATCATTCAATTCGAATCCACCGCACTCGTTGATGGACCGACATGTGGCGTCATTCGGCGCGCAGTGTGATAGCCGGCTCAACGCGCGTTCCAGCGCGAGCGGGGATAAGGATTGCCACGAGAGCCACCAGTGAAAGAAGCAGCGGGACAGCGATGTACGTCAACGGGTCATATGTGGTGACCTGGAACAGTAGCGTCTTCAGCATGCGCGATACAGCCACCGCAGTGCCGAGTCCGACCCCCAGGCCCACCAGCACGATGCGCAATCCGTCCTTTGCGATCAGATGGAGAATGTTGGCGCGCGTGGCACCGAGGGCCATGCGGACGCCGATCTCCTGTGCCCGTTGCGTCGTCATGAAGGCGACGAGGCCATAGAGGCCGACGACCGCCAGTAACAAGCCCGTCAGAGCGAAAAAACCAAGCAGCGTTGTTTCAAAGCGCGGTCGGTCCGCCAGTCGGTTGAGGGATTGATTTAGGGGCTCCATCTCAATCGGAACCGTTCGATCAATCGAGGCAACCTCAGATCTGACCCAAGGTTCAATCGCAGCCACCAGCATGGCGCTATCCACAATCACCATCAAGTGGTTTCCGTCCCAGTCGCCGGATACGCTCCGGCGAAGCGTGTACATCTCCGGATCATTTGGTTCCGTAAGTCCGCTGTTCTTTACGTTGTCTGCCAAGCCGACGACGATGGCCCCGCGCCCGCGTACGCTGTCCGGCAGGAATCGCTTTCCAATGGGCTCTTCGCCCGGAAACAGGCGCTCGGCCAATAACCGGCTGAGAATCACTTCGTTTTCATCTCCTGTGCGATCCTCATCCGTAAAATTCCGTCCTCGCACAATCAGAATGTTGAGCGCGCGAAAATAGTCGGGCGTCACGGATCGGCCCACAACAGTTCCGCCAATCCCGGGAACTCCGCGCGGCTTTCCTTGCACCGCAAGATCGGAGTACCGAAAATCGCTTTCCCACCCTCCCGGCGGAATCGAGTCCGTCATCCCCACCGCCCGTGTGCCGGGCAGCCGCCGTAGAGAGGACTCAAGACGAAGATAGAAGTCCATGACCTTCTGATTTGTGTTGTAGCGCCACCAGGGAAGCGCCACCTTCACGGTCAATACCCCAGCCGTCTGCAGTCCCAGATTCTGCTCTTCGATCTTCGTAAAGCTGCGCAGCAGCAGCGCCGCGCCTGACAGCAGGATGATGCTGATGGCGATCTGGGCAGTGACCAGGCTGCGCCTCAAAAAAGCGTGATTGCGCGACATCGATGCCCTCGCGTTCAGCGCGGCCAATCCCGGCTTTTGCAGCGCCGCAGCAAGACCGAAGATCACTCCGCAGAGGCAAGAAACCAGGGCCGCAAACACTGCAATACGCAGATCGAGATGCGCTTTGCCGACGAACGGGATTCCGGTCGGAGCGAGGCGGACAAACACCATGACCAGTGCTTGTGCTATCGCAAGTCCCGCCAGGCCCCCCGCAAACGAGAGCACCAGTGCTTCCGTCAGCGCCTGGCGGATGAGCCTGCCCCTGCTCGCACCGATCGCCGAACGAACCGCAAGCTCGCGCTGCCGCCCCGCTCCGCGTGCCATCATCAGTCCGGCTACATTCGCGCACGCGATCAGCAAAACCGCAAGGACAAACCCGAAGAGAATCCACGCCACTGGCCGCGCTTCCTGCATCTCGCGATCACGCAACGTCCGGATGCTCAGATGCGTTTCGTTTTTCGCGAACGGAGGGAACCACTTGAGGTCGCCGTTGAACAGAGGCTGCATCTGCGCGTATGCCTGCTCCAAGCTCACACCGGATCTGAGTCGGGCAAATACCCGTTCCGGATCGCCGAATCCCCCATTTACTTTTTGCTGAATCGTAGCATCGAGGACGAAAGGAGTGACGATATCTGCCGCTTCCAGAGTAGGAAACTGAAAATCTTTCGGCAGGACGCCCACAATCCGGGCGGGATTGCCATCCACATTGATCATCCGGTCCAGGATGTGCGGGTCGCCGTTGTAATGCCCCTTCCACAGCCCATAAGAAATCATCACCACGGGAGGTTCGTTGGGACGATCTTCCTCTGGCAGAAAGTTGCGACCAAGAGCCGGAGAGATTCCGAATAAAGGAAGAAAGCTCGCCTGAAATGAGATGCAGCCTAGTTGCTCCGGATCGTTTTCAACAAGATCGCAATTGTGAACCATCGTGCTCTGCGCCGCGAGTGCCGAAAAAGGGGTCTGATCCTTCTCCCATTCCACATAGAACCGGCCCATCACAAACTCCTGCCGCTCCAGTGAGTGCACGAATCCCAGCGACACAATTCGACCCGGATCTGCATAGGGCAAAGGCCGAAACAAGATGCGATCAACAACGCTGAACACGGCCGTCGTCGCGCCAATGCCAAGTGCGAGAGTGATCAGAACACTGAAGGTAAACAGCGGATTGCGGCCAAAGCCGCGAAATGCGTAATGAACGTCTTGCATTACAGTCCCGATCCACCACCCGGGACGCTGCTGCTCGCACTGTCCTCGCGCGGACTCGATCCCGCCAAATTCGATCAGTGCCTGACGGCGCGCTTCGGCGGGGTCCATTCCAGCCGCAATTCTAGTTGTGATTGCCTGTTCGAGATGAAACTCGATCTCTTCATCGAGTTCACTGCGCCTTTTGCTAGAAATCAGGAAGCGAAGTCGCGTAAGTAGTTCAGAGGTCATGAGGACGCCTCCGTAGCCCGGCCGAGGACAGACGCGATTGCCAAGGACAAGCGATCCCAGCTAGCCAACTCCGTCGCGAGTTGCTTCTTGCCTGTCTGGGTCAGACGGTAATACTTCGCCCGCCGATTATTCTCCGTGATCTGCCATTCCGATCGTATCCATCCCTTGTATTCAAGGCGATAGAGCGCTGGATAAAGCGAACCCTGCCCGATCTGCAAGACGTCTTGCGATAGCTGCTGGATACGCTGTGCCACGCCCCATCCGTGCATTGGCTCAAGCGCGAGCGTCTGAAGGATCAACAGATCCAGTGTTCCCTGCAGAAGATCAGTTGATTGCGGCATCTTCTTCCCTCGACGTTCGACAATAGATTTACGCGTGTTCCTGTCGGATGTCAAGGGTAGGGGAAATTCTCATTCGTTCGACAGTCGACGCACAAATCGCTCGTCGAGGCAACTTCGGGAACGATAACTCGGCAAGTGTTCATGATCTTGCAAGGCGTCGGGATAGGGCACTCCGTTCTGTTTGAGGACCGGGACGAAACGCCACTTTCCGTCGATCTTGATATACTTTTCGAGGTTGGCTTTGGGAGCGACTTTACTATCCCTGCTTACTATCCACCAGGCTTTCGGTGAGGGTTTCAAAACCGGAATTTCGGGCAGATTTTGGTGTAGCAATTCTAGAAAATGGATAGTAAGTTGGATAGTAAATGGCCGCATCGCCTGTAAGTGATTTATTACAAAGGGCGGGAGTAGTTCAGTGGTAGAACGTCAGCTTCCCAAGCTGAATGTCGCCGGTTCGATCCCGGTCTCCCGCTCCAGACTCACCACGTTTGCGTAGATCCCGGCATCGCGCTCTGCCGATAGGGTTCAAGTTGCATACACTTCCAGGGGCAGCCATTCCCCAGAAGACACTGGTCCTGCGGCAAAGAACCCACAACTTGCAAAACACTCTTGGAGCTGACCAGTGAAGGATACTTCTATTGGGCCGTATTTGCCGGCGCAAGAAGGCCCCCCTCCCGTTCCAGCTCAATCTGTCCAGGCCAATTTCTACTCAGCGTCCGGCACCGCTGGTGGGTTCTTCCGTTCGGACGGCCCGCCGCCCTGTCTACTGCGGATGGATGACAGCAAATTTGAAGGTTGTCGAAGTGGCCGAAGCGCGGGGAGAAGTTGCGGAACTCTATCGCTAGGCCGGGTGCAAGTTACTTCGTAACCTGATGCGTGCGGCTTGGAAAGGGCCTAGGCAGTGTCTGACGAATCCGAATAAGCACTTTTTCTGGAAGGACATAGGGGGTTAGAAGAGAAGAGGCGATGTTTCCGCGGCGGACGGATGACTCTTCGCAGGCATGAGCTGAGTGATCGGCATTGGGAGTTAGTGTCGGCAGAGCTTCCTCGGAACGGCAGCAGGGGAGGCCAGTGGCGTCCGCATCGCGAGTTGTTGAACGCGATGTTCTGGAAGCTGAACACGGGGGCGAGCTGGCGTGATCTGCCCGAGCGGTATGGCCCCTGGCAAAGCGTTTATGACCGTTTCCGGCGCTGGCAAAAGGATGGAACATTTCAGCGGTTATTGCATTGCCTGCAACTGCGTATGGATGCATTGGGCCGAATCGATGGGGATACATGGTGTGCAGATGGCAGCAACATTCGCGCCGCCCGCCCCGCAGCGGGGGCCAAAAAAGGGGCGCGGAAGCAGCCCTTGGACGTTCGCGCGGAGGTTGGGGATCGAAAATTCATCTGTTGACGGATGGATGGAGATCGTGGCTACAGTGCACCGCGAATACGACTGTGGCTGGAACAGCATGGCATCCGCCCGGTCATCCCCTATCGCAAGGACGAACTTAAACTGCGGCCTTCGCTGCCCGAATTGGATCGTGAGCGCTACCGCATGCGAAATGTGATCGAACGTACCATTGGAAGGCTCAAACAGTCCCGTTCCATTACCACTCGCTTTGAAAAACTCGCCAGCTCCTTCATGGCTATCATTCACCTGGCTTTCATCCAGTTCTATCTGCGAGCCTGCGATTCGTCAGACACTGCCTAAGGCAGCTCCCGCACCTTCATCACCAACGACGTGATCGTCTCATCTCCCGTCACCAGCATCTGGTGCGGTGTGCCCGCGGGCACGTGTGCCAGGTCGCCCGCTCTCAACCTCTGCCTGAGCCCGCGATCGATGGATTGCCCGCGTATCTCGCCGGGTTCGATGGCGCGCGCCCCGATGACAATTCCACCGGTCACGAGAGTGGCGCTTCCTGCGAGCACGCAAAACAAGTCGGCAAAGCTCTCATGCACTTCAGCCTCGCCGCTGCGGCTTCGATAAGACAGCATCGCAAGATGCTGCGGATATTCCTTCAGAACCTCAGACGCAGAACCGTCACCGTGCTTTGCCAACTTGCGCAGGTATGCGGCACGTTCCAGAAGAATTGCCGGCGACCAGTGATCGACGGGATTCTTCGGTCCACGCGGCTGCGGCGCAATCTCGTCCAGTGAAATGTCTTTCATGATGGCTTTCTCGATTCGTTCCATTTCAGCTTGTCCCCTTGGCTTGCGATGTTCTCCGCGATCCGCCCTCACAGCTCCGCCAATTTTCTCGCTCGTTTGAAGATCTTCAGCAACATCGCCCGTGTCAGCTTTCCGGTATTGGTGTTTTGCAGCGAGGGGTGATAGCTGGCAATGGCAATCAGGCCGCTGGGCAGCTTGTATTCGGCTCCATGCGCAAAAAGAATCCCCCTGCGCGATGGCAAATGACCCATTCGTGCCTCATGCGCCAGCAAGCCTTCAAACGCAACCCGCCCCAGGCAAACCACGACGCGTAGATTCTTGAGCAGGCTCATCTCTTCATCGAGCCAGGACGAGCAGTTGCGCAGCTCCTCAGGAAGCGGCCTGTTCCCGGGCGGCGCACACCGGGCCACAGAGGTGATCCAAAGGTCCTTCAGCTTCATGCCGTCATCGCGCCGCGTACCAGTGGGCTGCGAGGCAAAGCCCGCGTCATGCAATACGGGAAAGAGGAAATCACCCGATCCATCCCCGGTGAATGGCCTGCCGGTACGATTCGAGCCATGCGCCCCTGGCGCTAAACCCAGCGCCAGCACGCGCGCCTCCGAGTCGCCAAACGACGGCACAGGACGTCCCCAATACTCCCAATTCAGGTAGGCCCGCCGTTTGACTCGGGCAATCGTGGTGCAGTGAGTTCGCAAGCGCGGGCAAAGCTCGCACGCGACGATGCGCTCGTTCAATACTGCCAGAGAATCGACCGCGGCCATGAAGAAATTCTACGTCGCCGGATCAGAGTGCTCGCAGAGAGCGGCGGCGGGCGTTGCGATCTGCCTCAGCCAGGGGCTCTATGGCAAACTTGGTGCGGAGGGATCTGCGTTATGAAGTCCGCAAAGCTTCTCCTAATTGCCGGGGATTTCGTTGAGGACTACGAGATCATGGTGCCGTTCCAGGCGCTGCAGATGGTTGGCCATATAGTTCACGCCGTCTGTCCTGGCAAGAAGAAGGGCGATCAGGTTCGTACTGCGATCCACGACTTCGAAGGCGACCAGACCTACACCGAAAAACGCGGCCACAACTTCACGCTGAACGCCACTTTCGATGAGGTCGACCCAGCGCAATATGATGGCCTTGTCGTCCCCGGCGGCCGCGCCCCCGAGTATCTTCGGCTCAATCCGAAGGTGCTCGACATCATCCGCCATTTTGCCAAGGCCAACAAGCCCATCGCTGCGCTTTGTCACGGTCCGCAGTTGCTGGCCGCCACCGGCATCCTCAAGGGGCGAAAAATCAACGCTTACCCGGCCTGCGCTCGCGAAGTTGAACTAGCCGGCGCAACCTAGGTCACCGTAGACATGACCGGCGCCGTTGTCGAGGCAACCTGGTTACCGGTCCTGCGTGGCCCGCGCATCCCATCTGGCTGGCGCGCTTTCTCGAGTTGCTCGCCTCCCACGTCGTCTAGTCCTATATGGAGGATCGCGGTGCGGCTGCGCCGGCCGGCACGGATCGTATGCCATACTGATCCTGTCTTCGCGTTCACCCACTCCCGATTCCAAAGTGGCATCGCAACCCAATCCGGAGTTCCTGCGCCGCGCCATCGCGCTGGCCACCCAGAATGCTACCGTCGGCACGGGCGGGCCATTTGGCGCTGTTATTGTGCATGGCGGCAAGATCGTCGCTGAGGGCGCAAACTCGGTCACGGCGACCAACGACCCCACGGCTCACGCCGAAATGAATGCGATCCGCGCCGCTGCCAAGGCTCTCGCGACATTCACTCTTGACGGCTGTGATCTCTACACAAGCTGCGAACCGTGTCCGATGTGTCTTGCTGCTGCTTACTGGGCGCATGTCGACGCCGTCTACTATGGAGCCGGCGCGGCCGACGCCGCGCGAGCGGGCTTCGACGATGCGTTTCTCTACGAGGAACTTCGTAAAATCCCCAGCCAGCGAAAACTCGTTTCCGTGCAGTTGCTTGGCTCGGAAGCGTGGGCAAGCTTCGCTGCCTGGATCGCTTCACCCGACAAAGTCGAATACTGAAGGGCGCCTAGCTGGCGCTTTTGCGCCAGGGGTCGGATAGCAGACAATGGTCCGCATGGCCACCGTCGCTCCTGCTCCGGTCTTTCAGGTTGCTTCCCGGCCTATGCTCATTCGCCGCGCGGCGGTTCTCGGCGCCGGCACCATGGGATGCCGCATTGCCGCGCATCTAGCCAACGCCGGCATCCAAACCCTTCTTCTCGACCTCGCTCCAAAACCCGGTAGTGTTGAGCGCCTGGCCGAAACCGCACTCGCCGCACTCGCCAAGGCCAAACCGGCTGCGTTCTTCGAGCCGACACTCGCATGCCTCATCACTCCCGGCGACTTCGATCATGACCTGCCGAAGCTCTCAGCCTGCGATTGGGTCATCGAAGCCGTCGCAGAGAATCTCGAAATCAAAACGGGGCTGCTCTCCCGCGTTCTTCCGCATCTCGCCGCGCACGCTATCCTCACCAGCAACACATCCGGCCTGCCCATCCATAGCATCGCTTCCTCGCTTACTGATTTGCGTAATCCTTTTTTCGGGACGCACTTCTTCAACCCGCCGCGCTATATGCGTCTGCTTGAAGTCATTCCCGCTCCCGGCACCAACCGCGAGACGATCTCAGCCTTCGCCGCCTTTGCCGATCGCATCCTCGGCAAGCAGGTCGTCTTTGCTCACGATACGCCCAACTTCATCGCAAATCGTATCGGCATTGCGGTTATGTTCAACGCGGCCAACCTCATGCTCGAACAGGGACTGACCATCGAAGAAGTCGACGCGCTCACCGGCCCCGCCATCGGCTGGCCGCGCACTGGCACCTTTCGCCTCGCCGATCTGGTCGGAATCGACATCCTCGCCCACGTCGCCGCCAACTTCCCACAAGGCGTCACCGGCGGCAAGTTCTCGGCAATTCTCGATGAACTTCTCAAACGCGGATGCCTCGGCGATAAGGCAGGGCAAGGATTCTACAAGAAAGTTCGCGGCGCAGACGGTAAAGACGAGCGCCTGGTTCTCGACGTCAGCACCTTCGACTACCGTCCCGCCATCAAGCCTGCGCTGCCTTCGCTCGATGTGGCGAAGAATGCACCCACGACCCAGGAACGACTGCGCTTGCTGCTAGCCAACAAGCCCGCCAAAGACAAAGCCGCGGCCTTTTTATGGCCGTTTCTCTCCGCGCTCTGGAACTTCTCGGCTGAGCGCATCGGCGAAGTTGCCGACGACGCGCCGTCCATCGACACCGCCATGCGTGCCGGCTTCAACTGGGAACTCGGTCCATTTGAGATGTGGGACGTGGCCGGCGTCGTCGAGAGCATTTCGCGCATGAAGGAGCTTCAGCTCCCGATCAGCGCCGCCGTCGAAGAACTTATCGCGGATAACTCCAGTTCAGCCAGCTGGTACTCGTTTGACGGTCCCCAGTGCTTCAATCCCACCGCAAATCAATGGGAACCGATTCCTGCCACTCCCGGTCACGCCCGCGTCGCCGATTTCCGCCGCTCCAATGGCGTCATCCGCAGCAACCCCGGCGCATCACTCATCGACATTGGCGGTGGCATCGCCTGCGTTGAGTTGCACTCGCTCAAGAACGCCATCGGCGGCGACGTCCTCTCGCTTGTCTCTTCCGCCCTCAACCCCGCCTCCGATTCCGTTCGCGACTTCGCCGGCTTTGTCATCTCGGGCGATCGCGACAATTTCTCTGTCGGCGCCAATCTCATGCAGCTTCTCTTGTCCGCGCAGGAAGGCGAGTGGGACGAGCTCGCCCAGATGATCTACGCCTTCCAGCAAATGACTGCGGCCATCAAGTTCTGCCCCCGGCCCGTGATTGCCGCGCCCTTTGGCCTCACGCTCGGCGGCGGCGCGGAGATCTGTCTGCACGCTGTGCGACGCCAGCCTCACGCCGAGCTTTACATGGGCCTTGTCGAAGCGGGTGTCGGCCTCATCCCAGCAGGGGGCGGCACCAAAGAGATGCTGCTTCACGCCGTTGATGCAGCCTTTGCGCTCGCCCCGCCTGACCCAAAGGACCCGCCCTCGCGTTTCGCCCAATCTGCCGAGCTTGCCACGGCGCTCAAGCGCTCGCTCGAAACCATTGCCATGGCGAAAGCCTCTACCTCGGGCGCCGAAGCCCGCTCGCTGGGCCTTCTTGCATCATCCGACCGCATCACGATGAACCGCGAACGGCTGTTGCTCGATGCCAAAGAGCAGGCCATTGCCCTCATCGAAACTGGCTACACCGCTCCGCAGCCGCGGGTCATCCCCGCTCCTGGTATCGCTGCGCTCAGCACCATGGAAACCGGCATCTTTCTTATGGGTGAGGCCGGCTACGCCTCCGCGCACGATCAGAAGGTTGCGCGCTGGGCCGCCTATATCCTGGCCGGCGGCCGCATCACTGCCGGCACTATGGTCACCGAGCAGTACATTCTCGACCTCGAACGCGAAGCCTTTCTTTCGCTCTGCGGCGAACGCCTCACTCAGGAGCGCATCGCCTACACCCTCAAGACTGGCAAGCCGCTTCGTAATTGAAGGTTGCATAGAACGGTTGCGCTCGCGACCCTCTCGGCATACAGTTCTCGTGAGAGTTGCTCGATGGTTCAAGCCGGTCGCAAATCTATTGCCGTTGGCGTCCTTCTCTACTGTTCCATACTTCGCCCTCAGGATCCTGCCTCCTCTCTCGATACAACCGGTGAAGCCACTGTCGATGGCCGTTCCACTTCCTATCTCATTCACCATCTTCCTGTGAACGCATTCCCTGAACTTCCGCCCGCCGTAGCGGCGGGACTCACCCACCGCGGATGCCTCATCCCACAAACCTACGAAGCGCACCATCCGGAGAACGTCGTCCACGCCAGCTTCGAGCACCGAGGGTCCTCTGATTGGGCGGTCCTTTGCTCCGCCAAGGGAATCGTCTCGCTGCTTGTTTTTCTGGCCAGTTCGAACGGAGACGCGACGGTTCTCGCCACGGCGCCGGAAATCTCGCGTCTCCAGGCGCATGGGTCGCGCGCGGATCTGGGCTTCAACTGGGCCATCGATCCCGCATCGCCCGAGCAGGTCCATGAAGCGCAGCTCGGTATGCGCCATCCTCCTCCGCGTCTCGACCACGACGCGCTTGCCGATTCCACCATCGACCAGAAGACGATCTACCGGTCCTATGGGCACGGCGCGTGGACGACTCTCGATACGCAGGATTAGCATCGCAACTGAAGCCGCTCGTAAGCATTCGCAATCTCGGCGCCGCAGCAATGCCGGCTTTCCGAACGGCTGACTTGGCAACTCGCTCATTGGAGGCTCATGCCCGACCCCGTTCTTGTCGCCGCTGTCCGAACGCCTGTTGGGCGCGCACCCAGGGGTACGCTTTCCACCACGCGGCCCGACGATCTGGCCGCAATTGCACTGAGCGGAGCTTTGGAAAAAGTTCCTGCCTTGGCAAAAGCCGCCATCGACGACGTCATTCTCGGCTGTGCGCAGCCCGAAGGCGAGCAGGGATTCAACATCGCCCGCATGGCCGCTCTCCGTGCCGGCCTTCCTGTCGAGATTCCCGGCGCCACCGTCAACCGGCTCTGCGCTTCCGGTCTCGAGGCCATCGCATTGGCTGACAACCGCATCCGTACCGGCGCCGCGCGCGTCATCATCGCCGGCGGAGCCGAATCCATGAGCCTCATTCCCATGGGTGGCAACAAGCCCAGTCCCAATCCCTGGCTTGCCGAGAGCTACCCGGCCTCGCTTCTCACCATGGGGCTCACCGCTGAGCGCGTCGCCCGTCATGATGGCATCTCACGCGTCGATCAGGACGCATTTGCTCTGGCCAGCCACCAGAAGGCCCTCGCCGCGCAGGCCGCTGCGCGCTTCTCCCAAGAACTCGTTCCAGTCCGCGTCACAACCGTCACGCCCAACCCTAAAAACGGCAAACCCGCCGCGACCGAAAAGAAATTCTCCGCCGACGAAGGACCCCGTGCCGACACCTCCGCCGAGGCGCTCGCGCAGCTCAAGCCCGCCTTCCATGCCCAGGGAACGGTCACCGCTGGCAACTCCTCGCAAACATCCGACGGCGCGGCCGCCGCCATCCTCATGGATTCGGCCTTCGCCCGCGAACTCGGCTTGCAGCCCTTCGCCCGCCTCGTCTCCTACGCTGTCACCGGCTGCCTGCCTGAAGAGATGGGCATCGGTCCCATCACCGCCATCCCGAAAGCACTGAAGCTGGCCGGTCTCACGCTCAACGAGATCGACCTCATCGAGCTCAACGAAGCCTTCGCAGCCCAGGCTCTCGCCGTCATCAGGGCTCTCGACCTCGACCAGGGAAAAATCAACGTCAACGGCGGAGCCATTGCTCTCGGCCATCCGCTCGGCTGCACTGGCGCCAAGCTCACCGCAACCTTGCTGCATGAACTAAGAGCGCGGAGCACCAGGTACGGCATGGTGACAATGTGCGTCGGCGGCGGCATGGGCGCTGCCGGCATCTTCGAACGGCTCAGCTAACCCGTCATGGCGCTTCCTTGCATCGTTCTGCACGGAATTGACTCAGTCCTGCGCCCTGAGTTAACGTGAGTCACCTCCCTACGAAAGTTCTAAGGAACAGCTATGCGACTTCGATCGGTTTGTGCATGGATGGTAGCCGTATGTGCGGCCTGCTGCTCACCGGGATGCTGGGCTCAGTACAACGGCAACGCAGACTCGGCCGCTGGATGTGCCGCTTGCGGAACATGCGGCGGCGGGTTCATCTTTCTCGGTGTCGCGTGGATTGCGCTCAGCATTGCACTGCTTGTTTGGGTCGCGAGAGACGCCAAGGCGCGTGGCATGGACAGCTCCATTCTCTGGATGCTCCTGGTTTTCTTCCTCGGCATCATCGGACTCGTGATTTATCTGCTGGCACGGCCTCAGGGCAATATGGTCCCGTGCCCCAATTGCGGTAACAAGCGGCTCCAGGCCAGCGTCAAATGTCCTCACTGCGGCGTTGGATCCTGAGGCCCGAGCCCTGGCTCGGCGCTTTCTTTCTGGTCGTTCTGCTGTTTGGCGCTGACGGGCTCAGACCGCCCCAAAGACAGGTGAGCGTGCGCATTTTCGCCGCTTCCGTGGCGGCCTACCATCACTATCTGCATCCCATCACCCGCAGGTTCGTCCGATGCCGGTATGAGCCCACCTGCTCCCGTTATGCAGTCGAGGCCGTGCGCAAGTACGGCATCATGAAAGGCGGCTGGATGAGCGCGCGCCGCATTGCGTCGTGCCGCTCCTCAGTACCCATGGGAACGCGAGACCCGGTGCCGTGACATCTTCCTTTTTCTGACCTCTGAAATCTCAGCCATGACCGCTGTCGTTTTTCCCTAGTTCTTGAAGAACTGTCCATGCCCGCCATTCGCCCACGGGTCATAGTGAGCCGCAAACTCTGCGCGATGCTCGACGCTCGGATGGCTATAAAGCCAGAACTCAATCAGCGGGCTCGGGTTCGGATCCTCGAGCCAGGCTCGGCCCAGCGCATTGAAGCTGGCCACGGCGGTTTTCTGTGGGTCGGCGACGATTCCATGGATCGCTTCCTGGCCATAGACGTCTGCCTCGTGCTCGAAGTGCCGGCTGAAGGCGTTTCCTGCCGGTTCCAGCAGAAAGCTTGCGATGGAAATGGCGAACATCAGCACCACAAATCCTGTGCGCGAGGCAAGATCGGGGGCGCCCCACCGAGCCCCGTACCGTCGCACCAGCCACGCCGCGAAACCCGCGCATGCCCAGTACACAACCAGAAGGCCGAGGGCGTCTCCTCCGGTCTCCTTGGGAACGTGGTTCAGCACGTAGTGACCGCTTTCGTGGCCGAAGACGAACTCCACTTCGTCATCCGGCAGCTGATCGGTCGCCGTATCCCACATCACGAAGCGCTTGGTCGCCCCCATTCCAGCAACAAATGCATTGAGCCCGGTCGATTTAGCGCTTGCCTTGATCAGGTACATCCGATCCGGAGGGATATTGATTCCTGTGCGCGCCACGACCGTCTCCAGTCTCGCCACCAGCGCAGCATGATTCTTCTCAAGCGGCTCCTGACGGTAGAACAAGGGCACGAAGAGCGGGAGCGCAAACGTGAGAATGACGAGGATCGGCAGTGTGGCCAGCCAGACTCCCAGCCAATAGCGTCTCGGCCAGCGCCGCACGATCCAGTGGAAGAGCAGCATCACCGGCACGCCGAACACGAGGCTCAGAGCGAGCGATTTGCCTTCGTCCCCCAGCCAGCTTCCCCAGCCCTGCACACTGATTCCGTACATCCGCTCGTAATGCTCTCCCAGCCAGTCCAAAGGTAGCCCGGTCACCGCCCCGATCACCACGAAAGCGGCGAAGAAGATCAACCCTTGCACCCAGCGCCGGTTCGTCAGGCCTTTCGCCCACCCCTCCACGACGGCCCACGCGCCGACGGCGAGCAGCACCCACAATACGGCGAGGCTCCACAGCGAATCCCCGATATTTAGGATGTTGCGAATCCGACTCAACTGAATCGCCTTTGCCAGCTGGTCCGGCTGCAGCGTATAAGCTTGCTGGCTGCTCCCCTGCTGGTCGCTCGCGACCGCCGCCGTGCTTGGCGGTGTCGCATCGCCGGTCTGGGCGGACATCGGGGTGGCCAGCCCCGTCATGATCAAGCTCAAAGCCACCGCCGGCAACCACTTCCGTCGTCGTGTCATCGCAACTCGCCCTCCCGCGTCAAATTCTGAGACAATCAATCATACACAGATGCATCGTTCCCATTTCTTGCAACCCATGCCAGTCCGCCCTCCGGCCTCATCGCGGCGAAGTTCGTTCCGTTTCCTCAATCTCCACGTCGCACTTACCCTGATCACCTCACTTGCCGCCTCGCATCTTGCTCACGCCCAGCAACCGGTTCCGGTAGTTCTCGACGCCATGACCGCGGAGCTGCATCGGGCTTTCACATCGCTGGGCAAGTCCGACGTTGCCCTATCCTCGCCGTCTGCCCCAGCAGACGGCGAGGGCGGCGGGGTGGGCACCCAGGCAGCCGGCATCCAGCAGATCGCGCCCTACTTTCTCAGTTACTCGGTCAGCGATGCCAGTTATGTCAGTGTGCGTGCCGAGTACGGTGCGTTGGCGGAGAGCTCGGCAAATCGCATCCGTGTCGGCGATGTGCAGGTGCGTGTCGGTTCGCCTACCCTCGACAACACTCACGGCACGCATCGCGCCTCCGCAGTCATCAGCCGACAGCTGCCTCTCGGCGACGACCGCGAGGCTCTATCTCGCTCGCTTTGGCTGGCCACGAACACCGGCTATGGCAGCGCTCTCGACAATTATCTGCGCGTCAAGACCGAGGCCGAAGTGCGCGCTAAGGAAGAAGACACTTCGCCCGACTTCAGCCAGGAGGCGCCTCAAACCCACATCGGCGCTGTCGCTCCGCCTATCGTCGTCGATCGCACAGCCTGGGAGCAGCGGGCCAGGACACTCTCCCGGGTTTTTCGCGAATTCCCTGACGTGTATCAGAACATGGTGCAGCTCACCGTCCAGAACGAGACGGACTATTTCGCCTCTTCTGAGGGCTCGCGCATCGTCACGCCCCACACGCTGGCGCGTCTGGTGGTCGTTGCCGCTACGCGTGCCGACGACGGCATGGACCTGTTTCGCGACCAGACCTTCGAGGCCGAAACTGCTGAAGGTCTGCCCAAACAAGCAGACCTGGAAGCCGCAGTGCGCGCGCTGGGACGCAGCCTTGAGGCCTTGCGCAAAGCGCCCATCACTGAACCCTTCGACGGCCCGGCCATTCTCTCGGGCCGCGCCAGTGCTGTTTTCTTTCACGAAGTGCTGGGCCATCGCCTCGAGGGGCAGCGCCAGCGCGGCGATGAAGAAGGCCAGACGTTTACCAAGGATGTCGGCAAAGAAGTGCTGCCCGAATTTCTCACCGTCGTCGACGACCCCACGATCACTAAGTTTCAAAACACCTGGCTCAGCGGCAGCTACGAATACGACGATGAGGGCCAGAAGGCACAGCGCGTTGATCTTATCGACGACGGCGTGCTGAAGAGCTTCCTTATGTCGCGCCTGCCCATCGCCAGCTTCAGCGCATCGAACGGCCACGGCCGTGCGGAAAGCGGTCATGTGCCCACCGGCCGCCAGGGCAACCTCATTGTCAGTTCAACCAAGTCTGTTCCCGAAGCAAAACTGCGCGAGCAGTTGATTGAAGAAGTGAAGAGGCAGGGCAAAGCCTATGGCCTCTATTTCGAAGACATCTCATCCGGCTTTGCCGTCACGCAGCGCAATTCGCCGCAGGCCTTCCAGGTAATCCCGTTGGTCGTCTGGCGAGTCTACGTTGATGGCCGTCCCGACGAGCTGGTGCGCGGCGTCAGCATCGTCGGCACGCCACTCGCCGCCATGAAGAGGATCGTTGCTACCGGCGACAAAAGCGAAGTGTTCAACGGAGAATGCGGCGCCGAGTCGGGAACCATCCCTGTGAGCGCCGTCGCCCCCGCCATGCTGGTCAGCGAGATGGAAACCCAGCGGCAGCCGCAGGGCACGGCAAGGCCGCCGATTTTGCCGATTCCCAGTGCGCCCGCCACTCAGGAGGCGCAATGAACCTGTTTCGCCCAATGCAGGCTCTCGCCGTCGCTGGACTTCTCACAGCATCATTGCCGTTCGCAGGCATCGCCGCAGCTCAGTCCAGCCGCGCCGACGCCGAAAAAGACCCCGTCCTCGCCGCCATGCTCACCGAACTCGACCGCACCATGAGCCAGCTCCAACTCCCCGGCTTTGCCAAGCCTTTCTTCACCCAATACCGCATTGAAGACGTCGACGACTTCACCACCAAGGCTGACTTCGGCGCCAGCGACGGCTCCAGCCGCGCGCATCAGCGCATCGCGCGTGTCACCGTCCGTGTAGGGGACTACAAGATCGACAGCTCCGGCGGCCGCGGTGACGGCTCCATCGAGCTGGCTGTGCTCGACAACGACCCGATTGCCCTTCGCTCCTCGCTGTGGGAGGCGACCGACCAGGCCTACAAGAACGCTCTGGCAGCCTACGCGCAAAAGCAGGCTGAACTCAAGCAGGTGCAAACCTCGCCCCAGCAGGACGACTTCAGCCGTGAAAAGCCCGTCATTTCGCTCGCCGCCCCCGCGCCTCTGCTCAACCTGGACGAAAGTGCATGGGACCAGCGTGTCGTCCGCGCCAGCGGGCTCTACCGGACCGACGCCACCGTCAGCGCTGCGGAGCGAGACATTCAGTCCTCATCGGCAAGCTTTCACGCTCGCGCCACAACCACCTGGCTTGTCACCAGCGAGGGGACGATCGTCCGCAAATCTGCGTCGGAATATGAGCAGGCCTTCGCTGCGGGCACACAGGCTGCCGATGGCATGCGCCTCGAACGTTCCTACGCCACCACGGGAACCTCGCTCGCCGATCTTGACTCCGAATCCGACTTCAATAAACACGCCATTGACGAAATCGCTTCACTGGGCGAACTGCGCAAGGCGCCGCTGGTTGAGGAAGAGTATCACGGTCCCCTGTTGATGAGTGCCGACGCCGCAACCAGCACTCTGCGCGGGCTTCTCGCTTCTGCGGTCACGGCCACGCGTCCCAGCCTGGGCACTGAGGCTCGGACCAATGGACCCTTTGCTTCCAGCCTTCACGCGCGCGTCCTACCCGATTTCATCAATGTGGTCGATGACCCGATGCTCAAGACCTACGAGGGCAAGACGCTGCTTGGCGCCTACGAGATCGACGATGAAGGCGTTCCGGCGCAGCCTGTGAAGCTGATCGATGACGGTCGTCTCAATAATTACCTGATCGGCCGCCAGCCCGTGCGCGACTTCACGCAATCGAATGGCCACGGTCGCGCCGGCGTAACCGGCCCGGCGCGCCCCGCAATCGGAGTCTTGAAAATCACCTCCGAAAACGGCCTCTCCGACACCGACCTGAACAAGAAACTTCTCGACATGGCCAAGGACCGCGGTCTTAAGGGTGTCTATTTCGTTCAGACCCTGGGTGGCGAACGCAATCCGCGCTTGCTTTATCGCGTGACGCCCGATGGCAAGCGGGAGCTCGTCCGCGGAGCAGTCATCGCCGACATCGATGAGAGAGCGCTCCGCTCCAGCATCGAAGTGGCCGGCAAAGACCTCTTCGTCGCCAATTATTTTGGCGACCCGCCAACTACGGTGATGGGTCCGGCGCTGCTCTTCGACGATGCTACAGTGCAGCGTGCCAACCAGAAAAACGACAAACTACCCTTCTACCCGCCGCCTGATTAGCGGCCCCAGCCGCCCCTCGATCGTTTATTTCTTCTTCCACGCCCCCACAATCGTGCCCATGATGAACATGCCCATCAGCCAGAATCCAGCATCGACTGCAAACGAGGCGTAGCTGCGCGCCGCGAAAACGTCGCCGAGCGCCGTCACCGGCATCACCACTCCGGCCCAGAGCGCAAGGGCAACCCTGATCCCCCGCACCGCCGTCTGCGCGCCCGTCAGTTGCGTAAACGCTGAAATCACTCCCGCAGCCAGCATCTCTATCAGCAGTGCCACGGCCCATTGCAGAAACGGATTCACTCCGGAGTGCTCAAGCCAGTTGCGGTCGCGTCCGATACCCTTCAGCCAAACATCTAGAAATGCGCCATACCACACCGCTTGGAACAGAAAGCACGCCGCCGCGGCCACGACAATGGCCAGGTAGTTTTGCCTGATTCGATTTACGTTCATCCCTTGCCCCATTGGTGACCCTTGTATGTCGTAGCGGCGGACTGCCGGGCAATCCGACATTCCCAGCCACTGCGAAAGACACGGCTCAAAAAGAATGACGGAATTATAGTCCTGTACTTTCGGCAGGCAGCCCGCTCGGCTTCCCCTCGCAGAGCCGTTGTCTTCATTCGCCCCGGCTCGCAGTCCCACCCGGTGAGATTTCTTCCTCTCCCGACTCTTGCTGCTCGGGAAACCCCAGACATTCCCGCACCCTGCCAGCGTGTTCCTGCATCCATCCATTCAGAAGGCTTGCCGCTTATGTGACAATGAGGTTTCATTCCCTTCGCCCGCGCGACCTCTTCCGGTTCGTCCCGCGCGGGAATTACCCACAGGACAACCTGACTGAACCAGTACAATCCGAACGGAGGACTTCCCATATGGCATACGAACTACCGCCGCTTCCTTACGACTACAACGCTCTGGAACCCTTCATCGATGTTGAAACCATGCACCTGCATCACGACAAGCATCACCAGATCTACATCACCAACGTCAACGGCGCGCTGGCCAACCACCCCAATCTCGCTGCAAAGCCCGTCGACGACCTGATCAGCGATCTGAATGCCGTACCGGAGGACATCCGCGCTGTGGTTCGCAATAATGGCGGCGGCCACTCGAATCACTCCATGTTCTGGACCATCATGGGCAAGGCCAACTCGTCGGGCATCGGTGGTCACCCCAGCGGCGACATCGCCAAGCAGATCTCGGCTGATTTCGGCGACTTCGAGGCCTTCAAGAAGACCTTCAATGAGACCACGGCCAAGCAGTTCGGCTCGGGCTGGGGCTGGCTGGTCCTCACAGGCGGCAAGCTCAAAGTCATCACCACGGCCAACCAGGACTCGCCCCTCTCGCAGGGCCTCTATCCCATCCTTGGCAACGACGTGTGGGAGCATGCCTACTACCTGAAGTATCAGAACAAGCGCCCCGACTACCTGGCCGCCTGGTGGAACGTAGTGAACTGGGCCGAAGTCAACAAGCGCTTCGCGAAAGCGAAAGTCTAAGAAACAGCCCCGAGCTTCTAGCCGCTAGCTTCTAGCTTTCCCGTGTCAATCCCCAAGGCGCAAATATCCCCACAATAAGCTAGCAGCTAGAAGCCGTAATCGCAGCCCCGGAGGTAAACCAACCATGGCGACTGTCCAGATGAGAGTCCGCCCCGAGGATCTCTCCCAAATCCCGAAGGGCCCGGAGCACGTTCCCGAGCCAGCCGTTCTGGTCATCTTCGGCGCTTCAGGCGATCTCACGAAGCGCAAGCTGATTCCTGCGCTTTACCATCTTTTTCAGTCCGATTTGTTGCCCCCCCAGTTTGCGATTGTCGGTGTCGCGCGCCGGCCACTTGGTGAGGAATTCGCGAAAGACATGCGTGAAGGCATCGTCGAGTCCGGCGGCGTGGATGCGATCGACCCCAAGCTGGAGAGCTTCGCGAGCAACATCAGCTACTTTGCTCTTAATTTCGACGACCCCGGTCACTACGCTGCCCTTAGGGCCGAACTCGACCGCCTCGCCGAAGAAAAGCATATAGGCCCAAACCGTCTCTTCTATCTCGCCACTGCGCCCGAGTTCTTCGCCGGCATCGTTGAAAACCTTGGTGCCCAGGGCATGGCGCATCCCGAAAAGGGCCGCGCTGCTGTCGTCATCGAAAAGCCCTTCGGCCACGATCTCGACTCTGCGCGCGAGCTCAACCACCAGGTGAATGCCGTCTTCAACGAGGGCCAGGTCTTCCGCATCGATCACTACCTGGGCAAAGAGACGGTTCAGAATCTTCTGGTGTTCCGCTTCGCCAACGGCATCTTCGAGCCGATTTGGAAGCGCAACTACATCGACCACGTGCAGATCACTGTGGCCGAGACGCTTGGCGTCGAGGGCCGCGGTCCTTTTTACGAGAAAGCTGGCGCGCTGCGCGACGTGGTCCAAAACCACATGATGGAGCTGCTTGCGCTTGTTGCTCTCGAGCCGCCTTCGAACTTTGAGGCCGAAAGTGTACGCCGCGAAAAGCTCAAGGTGTGGCAGGCTATCCCCCCCATCCCCATCCTGAACACCGTACGCGGCCAGTATGGCCCCGGTATCGTAGGCGGCGAGCACGTCATCGGCTATCGCGATGAAGACCGCGTCAATCCTGAGTCGGGAACAGAGACTTATGCTGCGCTCCGGCTCGAGATCGAAAACTGGCGCTGGGCCGGCGTACCGTTTTATCTCCGTGCAGGCAAGCGCATGAAGAAACGCGCCACCGAAATCAGCATCCAGTTCAAGCAACCACCGCTGCTCATCTTCAACCGCTTGCAGACCACCGGTCCCTGCTCCGAAATCCAGCCCAACCTGCTCACTATCCGCATCCAGCCCGATGAAGGCATCGCCCTGCGCTTCGGCGCCAAGGTGCCTACCAGCTCGCAGATGTCGGTTTGCCCGGTGAACATGGATTTCGATTACGAGGCTGCCTTCGGCAAGTCCACGGCCAACGGTTATGAGAGGCTCCTGCTCGATGCCATGCTCGGCGATCAGACGCTTTTCTCAGAGCGCGAAGGCGTGGAGACCAACTGGGCCCTCTACACCCCCGTTCTGCAAGCCTGGGCCGCGAAAAAGCCGCAGGTCTTTCCTAACTATTTCGCCGGGTCCTGGGGTCCGGAGTGCGCCGATCACTTACTTGAAAAAGGCGGCCACGCCTGGCGCAACGACCTCGGCCGTCAGTCGTAGCGCCGGACTCCGGTCCGACTGGCGTTCGGGTCCTCCAGGTCGGTAGCGGAACTCGCCATGCTCACCCAACTCGACAAAGCCCGCGCCTTCCGCGCCCTCCACGAGCGCAGGGGGGCGTTCATCATTCCCAATCCTTACGACGCCGGCACCGCGCGGCTACTGGCTCACCTGGGTTTTGAAGCCCTCGCCACTACCAGCGCCGGTGCGGCATTCACCGCCGGCAAACCCGACCACGGCGTCACACGCGATGACATGCTGGCCCACGTTGCGGCCATCGCCGCGGCCGTCGATCTTCCTGTGAGCGGCGATCTCGAAAATGGCTATGGCGACTCGCCGGAGGAAGCGGCCCAGACCATCGTTCTGGCAGCCGCGGCCGGCCTCGTCGGCGGATCGATCGAGGACTCAAGAAACGAATCCGATGACTCCGCCAACCGTCGCGGCGAACCCATCTTCGAAATTGGCCTCGCCACTGACCGCATCTACGCCGCGGCAGAAGCCGCGCAATCGCTATCGTTTCCCTTCACGCTGACCGCCCGCGCCGAAAATTATCTCCACGGCCGCAACGACCTTGCCGATACCATTAAGCGCTTGCAGGCGTATCAGGAGGCAGGCGCAAATGTTCTGTACGCGCCCGGCCTCACTCGCAAAGAAGATATCGAGGCCGTGGTTAGCTCCGTCGATCTTCCGGTAAACGTACTTGGCGGCCTTGGCGACCCGCCGTTCGATTTCGCCACGCTTTCTGCGCTCGGCGTCAAGCGGATCAGCGTGGGCGGCGCTTTAGCGCGCGCTGCCCTCGGTGCATTTCTCCGCGCCGCACACGAGATGCGCGACAACGGGGCCTTTACTTTTGCAAAGGATGCCGCAAGCGGCCGCGAGCTGAATATCATCTTCGAGGGGTACGAGCAGCGGCACTAACTTCTGTGCGTGATGATCTCAAGGCCGGCTGACCATCTAACTTCCGGACCTGCTGACTCGCTGCCCCGCATCGATCGCTTCGTTCGCCAGCTTGTCGGCTTCCTTGTTGCCTCCACGCAGGGTATGGCGCATCTCAAAGTCCTCAAACCGCGCCGCCTTCTTCTGCGCTTCCTCCCACAGCGGCTTGAGCCCCGGCGCTTTCACTTTGTAGCGACCCTTCATCTGCCGCACCATCAACTCGGAATCCGACACCACGCACAGGCGCTTGGCTCCGTTCTTCAGCGCCCAATCCAGCGCCGCGAGCAGGCCCGAATACTCGGCAAAATTGTTCGTCTGTTTTCCCAGGTACTCGCTCAGCCGGGCAACCACCTTGCCCTCGGGGTCTTCAATCACCGCGCCAAATCCCGCCGGCCCCGGATTTCCCCGCGATCCGCCGTCGCAGTGCGCTGTGAACCAGCCATCGGCGACGCCAATTCCGTCTTCTTCCTGTTCAAACAAATTTCCAGTCATTGATTTCTCGCTTCAGTAATTCGATGGGTGCCCCAGGTCCGGATTTTCGGACCTGGGATAGCGGGGCAGACCGCGCGCTCGCCCTACGCCGGCTGCTTCTCATCTTCTATCCGCTTCGCCAGCAATCTCTCCATGAAACCCGTATCGAACTCCCCGGCGCGGAAACCCGCATCCTGAAAGATCTCCTGGTGCAGCGGAACCGACGTCTCGATGCCCCGCACGATGAACTGGCTCAGGGCGCGCTCCATCCGGGCAATCGCTTCCTCCCGGTCTACGCCGTACGCGATCAGCTTCGCGATCAGCGAGTCATAGTACGGGGGCACAACGCCCTCGGCGTACTGTGCCGTATCTACGCGGATTCCGTTGCCCCCTGGCACGTTGAATGCCGTAATCAACCCTGCCGACGGCGTGAACTTTTGCGGATGCTCCGCGTTGATGCGGCACTCGATGGCGTGTCCGCGAATCTCCAGCTTCGCCGGCAGAATGTCACTCAGCTTTTCGCCGGCGGCAATCCTCAACTGTGCCTTCACCAGGTCTACGCCGGTAATCGCCTCCGTCACCGGGTGCTCCACCTGGATGCGCGTGTTCATCTCGATGAAATAGAGCTGGCGGTTCGCGTCCATCAGAAATTCGACTGTTCCCGCGTTCTGGTAGCCGATCTCGCCCATGCACCGGCAGAGCGTCTTGCCGATCTCCTCGCGCATCTTCGGCGTCACCTGCAGGCTCGGCGCTTCTTCGATCAGCTTCTGGTGCCGCCTCTGGATGGAGCACTCGCGCTCAAAGAGCGTAGCCACGTTGCCGTGTTCATCGGCCAGCACCTGGAACTCGATGTGCCGCGGATTCTCGATGAACTTCTCCATGTAGAGTTCACCGTTGCCGAACGCGTTGGCCGCCTCGGTTGACGCAGCACGGTATAGATTCGGCGATTCATCGGCGTTGCGCACCACCCTCATGCCGCGGCCACCGCCGCCCGCTTTGGCCTTCAGGATGACTGGGTAACCGATCTTCTCTGCGCATTCCTGCGCCTCTTCCTCGGTCGCCAGAACTCCATCGGACCCAGGCAGAATCGGAACCTTCGCCCGCTTCATTGCCTGGCGTGCCTTTTCCTTCTCGCCCATCAGCCGCGTCACCTCCGGCGGCGGCCCGATGAACTTGATGTTCGACGCGCGGCACACTTCGGCGAAGTTCGCGTTTTCGCTCAGCAGCCCGTATCCCGGGTGAATTGCTTCAACGTCCGCGATTTCTGCCGCCGAGATCACCGCCGGCACATTTAGATAGCTATCCGCCGCCCGCGGCGGCCCAATGCAGATCGCCTCATCGGCGAACTTCACATGCAGCGAGTTGCGGTCGGCTTCACTGTAGACCGCGACCGTAGGAATGCCCAATTCGCGGCAGGCATTGATCACACGCAGTGCAATCTCATTTCGATTGGCAATTAAGACCTTACGAAACATGGATTCCTTAGACAGCGGGGATTAGCTACGCTGCCTTATCTCGTACAGCGGCTGCCCAAACTCGATCGGCTGGCCGTTGGTCACCAGGCAGCGCACGATCTCGCCGCTCGCATCTGACTCGATTTCATTCATCAGCTTCATCGCCTCGACGATGCAGATCACCTGGCCTTTCTCCACGTGATCTCCCGGCGTAACGAACGGTTCGGCGCCTGGCGAAGGCGAACCATAGAATGTGCCGACGATGGGCGACTTGACGATGTGAACCTCTTGCTCCGCGCTCTCTGGTCCCGGCGCGGCTGGCGCTACCGCAGCTGCGTGATGAGCCGGCGGCGCTGTATGCGCCGGGACTGCTGGCGCAGCCGATCGCAGGAGCCCAGCGAGATCGTGCAGGTTCGACGGCCCGGTTTCGGCCTGATTGAATTTGAGGCGAATCTTCAGATCGCCACGATCGACGTCGAACTCGGCGACCCCATGCAGCTTCAGAAACTCGATCAGTTGTCGCAGATCGTCAATATCTTGTTGTTTCATTCGATCCTTGTTCAACTTACGTCCGAGCGATCGACCCGCGGCGCCTCTTTACGGGCAGGGCGGGTGCGAACCGCAAAGTCTTCTCAGGCTCGCTTACAGTTCAATGAGCGCTTTTGGCGCCGGGGTCAGCACCTCGCGACCCCCAGCGGTTACAGCCACCATATCCTCGATGCGAATTCCAAACTCGCCGGCAAGATAAATTCCCGGCTCAATCGTGATCACCATTCCCGCTTCGAGCCGCGTCTTCTGTCCCGTCCCTACGCGTGGCGGCTCGTGAATCTCCAACCCGACGCCGTGCCCCGTCGAGTGCGAAAACGCCTCGCCGAATCCCTTTTCACGCAAGATGCTGCGTGCCGCTTCGTCCACCTCGCCGCAGGTAGCACCCGCAGCCACGGCATTCACCGCGGCCTCCTGCGACTGCAGCACTGCGTGGTAGGCCTCTCGCTCCCGGGGCCTTGGCGCGCCCAGAAACACAGTTCGCGTCATATCGGAGCAATAACCCTTGTGGATTATACCGAAATCAAGTGTGACGAAGCCCCGTCGAGGCAGAGGGGCCTGGCTGGCCCGGCCGTGGGGCAGTGTCGACCGCACGCCCGAGGCCACAATCGTCTCAAAGGACATGGCTTCTGCGCCAAGCAGCCTGGCCCGGTGCTCCAACTCCGCAGCCACTTCCAGCTCGGTGATTCCAGACCGCATAAACCCAAGAATGTGCTCGAACAGCCGGCAGCCCGCCAGCGCGGCCTCTTTCATCACCGCCAGTTCGTCTTCATCCTTCACCATCCGCAGGTTCTCGACAAAAAGCGCAGGGGTGACTGTCAAAAAACTTCGCCTCAGTTGGCTCGGCAGCTCCGATTTCCACCGCGTCAACTCGGCGACCGTTGTGTGAGTCGCATCGACGCCTGCGATCGCCACCCCCGGCTGTGCTGCCAGCCATTGCACTGCAGCCACGGCTGGTGGCCCGGAGACAATCTGCACCTGCGCGGTCAGCACCTCTTCTACGGCCTGCGCCTTGTAGCGTCCGTCGGTGAATAGCCTCGCTTGCCTGCTAGTTACCCCGAGCGCTGCACTCGAACCCGTGAACCCCGAGAGATAGCGAACATCGGGAAGATGCGTGACGAGTAGCCCCGGCAGCCCAGTGCGGGCCAGCCTGCGTCTTAGCGCGCCAATGCGTCGTGCGTGGTCCATCGCGTTCAGTTCTACTCAGCTTTCAGTCGTCAGCTCTGAGCTTTCAGCGATCTTGTGACTGGCGCGTCATCTACCTGTGTTGGTCTGAAAAAGGGACCGAACTACGGAAAGCTCATAAATGACGGCTGAAAGCTAGCGGCTTGAGCCTAGTAGCTGGAGGCTTCCTTCTGCACGGGCCTCTTCTTCGTCGCATCGACTTCGCTGCCGGCGTGCAAGTCGCTCTGCCGGTCCATCCACTCATCCAAGCGGCTGCGCTTAAAGCGCCAGCGGTTGCCCAACTTGAATGCGGGCACAAAGCCTTCCGAGGCATATTTATAGAGCGTGTCGGGCGAGATTCCCAAATAGTTCGAGGCCTGGCGGATATCCATTACCTCGCGCACCTCGGGAACAAGGAGATTCGAAGAACGTACTACAGCGTGGCGCATGATTGCCTCCCGAGACGCTTAAGGATTGAGATCCGGTTCCGACGGAACAAACCGGTATCCCGTATTTAACGCGATTTGCTCGGGTCATTCAAGGAGTTTCCTGAAGTTACAGGAAATTCAGGGGTTTTTCTATCCCATGTGGGTCGCAGTACAGGGCGCACGGCTCGTTCCGGTCCACACGAAGACAGTTAAATTGCGCATTCTTAAGACAGTTACCCAACCGGTTGCGTTGTCAACCCTTTTGATTCTCGCCAAAGTAACGCGCTTGCCGCCGGTGGTGCATCGTTGATCGGTGGAGCGCTTTGGACCGCGGTCCCGAGGTAGAGTGTGGCTATGCAGGGTGCCTGGCGCGATGTACGGTATTCGATGCGGCAACTCGCCCGAAGCCCCGGCTTTACCGCTACGGCCGTCATCTCGCTGGCGCTTGGCATCGGGGCAACTACCGCTGTCTTCAGCGTGATCTGGGCTGTGCTGTTCCATCCCTTCCCCTATCCAACTGCCGACCGAATCGTGCGCCTGCAAATCAAGCCGCCGGTCGGAGAGGCACACAGGGCGAACCTGAGTGGTCCACAGATCCGGGATCTCAAGCAGTCTCCCATTCTGGACGGAGTGTTGGCGGTGGTGAACTGGAGCCAGACACTAACCGGTGGCGATCTTCCCGAGCAGGTCGAGGTTGGAGATCTGAGCCCAAACTCATTTCACGACCTTGGCGTTCCTATGGTCATGGGCCGCGGGCTATCGCCGGCGGACAGCCCGGATGGGCATGAGCCGCAACCCGTATGCGTCATTGCCTGGCAGTTCTGGCATCGGCACTTCGACGGCAGCCCGACTGCCCTCGGGAAGACGATCGAGCTAGACCACAAGAGATACACCATCGTCGGAATCGCTCCTCCGCGGTTTACCTGGTACAGCGATGACGTTTGGGTCCCGCTCAAGCTCAGCAGCGATCCCGGGCTCCTGTATATCACCATGCCGCTCTTGAAACCGGGGGTCACGAAGGCGCAGGCCGACCAGGCGCTGCAGCCGGTGCTCGAAGGGTTTGCGCGGGAGTCGCCGAAGCGGTTTCCCGAGCACTTCAAAGTCCAGGTGCAGGGATTGAACGACTGGGTAGTCGAGAGCCTGGGCGGGACTCTGTACTTGCTGCTCGGTGCAGTGGCGCTGCTGCTGGCCATCGGCTGCGGAAACGTGTCGATCCTCCTCCTGGCGCGCGGCACCGCACGCGAGCACGAACTGGCTGTTCGTGCTGCGGTAGGTGCGGCGCGACAACGAATCGTACGCCAGTTGCTCACCGAGGCGCTGTTGCTGGCGGTGACAGGAGCGGCGCTGGGAGTTGGACTGGCCTTCGCGCTGGTGAAGCTGATCCTGTGGGTCCTGCCGAAGTACCAATTCGCGCCCGAGGTCGCCATCGGCATCAACGTTCCCGTCCTCGTTTTCAGCGCTGCCGTGGCCCTGGGTACGGTGGTGCTGTTCGGACTGTGGCCGGCAATGAAGATGTCTCGCCCTCAGATCAGCCGCATGATGCAGGCGGGAAGTCGCAAGGTCGCGGGAAATCTTGACAGCAGGCGCATCCACGGCACGCTGATCGCTGGACAAATCACCTTGACGCTGACGCTGCTGGCGGCTGCCGGCGGTGCAATGCAGGGATTCGTGCGGCTGATGCATACTCCCTTGGGATACGACCCGCACAACGTAATGCCGGTTTGGATTCCCCTGCACGACGGAACGCTGACCGCCTGGTCCGATCGGGCAGCGTATTTCGACCGCGTCAGGACGGCACTGTCGGACGTTCCCGGAGTCGTCGAGACGGCGATTGCGTCAAATGCTGTCCCGCCGGGGGACGGAGCGCCGATGCCCTATGAGGTGCTGGGCAGAGCCAACGGCGAGCAGACGACCGCGGGAGTGAATCTGGTGGGCCCAGGCTATTTTCACCTGCTGTCAATTCCGCTGTTGCAAGGACGGATGTGGACTGAGGCCGAGAACCGAACCGGGGCACACTATGCGGTGATCAACGAGACCATGGCGCGCCGAGAGTTTCCCGGCGGCGACGCGGTGGGCAAGCAACTCAAGTTGCCAGCCCTCGAACAGCGGAGCACGTTCACATTGACGGCGCCCGGCATCGCGGACGCATGGCTGCAAATTGTCGGTGTGGTGGCCGATGCGCGGAACGACGGATTGAAGAAGCCGGTGCAGCCTGCGATTTACATACCCGACACGCTGGAAATGGGCGAGTACACGCTGGTGCTGGTGAAAACCCAGGCTGCACCGGCGATCCTGGTGCACGCGATACGGATGGAATTAAAGGCCGTCAACGCAGACCAGCAAACCGACAGCGACATGGATGACCTGGAACAGTGGATACGTGAAGAGCCGGAATGGGCGCAGGAATATCTGGCGTCGTGGATCTTTGGGCTGTTTGCCGTCCTCGCCCTGATGCTCGCATCCGTCGGTCTGCACAGTGTTGTGTCTTATTCGGTGGCCCGACGCACTGGCGAGTTTGGAATCCGCATGGCGCTAGGGGCGGAGCGCGCGCATGTCATCCGCATCGTGTTCGCGTCGACTGCGTGGAGTGTGGGAGTTGGGATCGCGGCCGGCGTTGGCCTCACGCTGGGCATCGCAAGAATCCTTACCAGCTTTTCCGCCGAAGCGGCCGCGAGCGCATGGATGCTCAGTGGCGTTGTCACCTTGCTGGCAGCGGTTGCCGTGATCGCGTGTCTGGCTCCGGCCTTTCGCGCCGCGCGTGTTGATCCCATGACGGCTCTGCGCTGCGAGTGAGCCTCCCCGTCGCTCAGGAATCGCGAAATCTTTCGCCGGATTGGCATTCTTCGAGAATCCTGGAACGCCGGGCCCGGCGGCGGCTGCCTCTTTGCCGGATTTTCGCCTTGCGGGCAGGTCACGAATTTAGCATCTATCTTGCTGTGACTCTTGCGCATAAATTCCACATTCTCCGCATGGTCTTCGCTCTCGACGCGCTGCTGGCTCTTTCCAGCCTCGCGTGTACCCAAAACGGGACCAGCGGCAGCCTTCCCGACGCCCCCTCGCCTCAGATTGACGCGAGCGACAAACCCGTCACGATCCTCGGCACCCTGCGCCGCCTACTCGAAGACCAGGAAGCAATCTGGACCAGTCCGGCGCGCATCCGCGACTCCAGCGCCCTCGAGCCTGTTGCACTGGTTCTTGCCACCACGGTGCTGATTACCACCGACCATGAGGTCATGTCCTCTTCCAAACTGCAAAACACTTCGCTCAATGACAAGGCATCCACGGCATCAACCGGCCTGCTGGGCGGTTTCGCCGCGGCCCCGGTCGCCATCTTCGCCATCGGCGAGTTGCATCATGACGATCACGCCACCGAAACCGGCATACTCGGTGGAGAAGCAATGGTGGACGCCGTCGCCGTCTCCGAAGTCCTTAAAGCCATCTCGATGCGCGAGCGCCCGACCGTCGATAACGCCAGGGGGAAATTCTTTCAGACACATGTAGGGCTTGATTCATCGTTCCCGTCGGACCACGCGATCGTCGCCTGGTCGTCTGCGGCGGCTATCGCGGGGGAATATAACGGCAAGCTGACGCAGATAACCGCCTACGGCCTCGCAACCGGCATAAGCGTAGCGCGCATCCTCGCTCGCCAGCACTTTCCGTCCGACGTTCTGGTGGGCAGCGCCGTCGGTTGGATGATCGGTCGCTACGTAGTACGCAAGCATCGGCATGCGGACTGAGTCGGCTGCCCACATGTGAGAGACCGCAGGGGCGCGATGGCTCGCCGTCGTCGATCTCCGGCAGTTCACTGGCCCGTCTGGTGATGGACCATCGTGGAGCAGTCTTCCACGCATGTGTTCGCAGATCTCCGCCTGATCTCGATTGCATCATGCCGTTCCAAGAATGATACGGCGAAGCCCCGATTCATGCGCTGAATTCCACTCGCCCGAACGCATCCGAGCCTCAACTGACTGGGACTTGGACTTCGCCTCGCTCGTCAGCTGCCGGGTCTAATAGCAGAGACCGGGTTGCCGCCGAGCCCATGGCTAAGCTATAAAGTCCTTCGAACCAAAGGTGGGCTGAATGACTCCCGGGGCGCTTCGGACACACACAAATCTCGCAGATTCGTTGCGGGAGTTTCATACGGAGACCTGCCGGCCGCTGCTCGAGCTGCTCGACGAATCGCCGCTCTTGCTCGTCTTTCTCCGCCACTTCTCCTGCGCCTTCTGCGCCCAGGCTCTAGACCGCGTCTCTCGATTGAGAAGGCAGATTGAGGCCAGGGGGGTGCGGCCTGTCTTCGTGCACCTCGGCACTCCCGAGCGGGCCAAGCCTTATTTTGACTACTATCACCTTTCCGATGTGGAAAGGATCAGCAACCCCGATGCGACGCTCTATCAGCTCCCCTTCTTTGGTTTGGGGCGCACAAACCCGTACCTGCACTCATTGCATCCGGCGGTTCTGTGGGGCTGGTTGAAAGGTGCAATATTCAAGTATGGAATCGGATTGATCAAAGAGGACGCGCACCAGATGCCGGGGGTGTTTTTCCTGAAGGAGCGAAAGATCGTGCGCGCATTCCGCCATCGGACGATTGCCGACGAGCCAGACTATCTGAAACTCGTTGGCGATGGCTGATGTCCCCTGAACTCTGACCCTGCCTCCTGGCCCAAAGATGGGGCTCGGCGAATCAGTCGCTGGTTGGTTCTTCGACAGCGGCCTCGGGTTCAAGAACGGGCCGTCTCTCGCCCAGGTAGCCACCGGCAAAGATGATGTTGCGGGCGAGGCCGAGCCTTCTCAGGCCGAGGATAATGACTCCGTTCAGATCCAGCTCATGCTTGAACATCCCGTGGAAGGCCGATCGCGGATAGCGATGGTGGTTGTTGTGGTATCCATCGCCGAAAGTCAGCGCCGCGAGAATCCGGTTGTTCTTGCTGTTATTCCTCATGCTGTAGTTCTCGTAGCCGAAGGTGTGGCCAAAAGAGTTCACCGCCCAGACCGAGTGCTGAAAGGCCACGGTGCGAACGAACGCCGCAAACATGCAGCTCCACGCGTCGATCGACCCGCCGAAGGCGTAGCCGACGAGCCAGGGAACTGCTATCGAGATCACTGGCCAGATGTAATGGGTTCGGGAATAGAACCGAATGATGGGATCGCGCGCCAGGTCGCGCCCGTAGATGTTGATGTCGGTCACGGTATCGTCGAACATCCAGCCGATATGCGCGTGAAAAAGCCCGCGGAGCGAATTCTCGTGGTCGCAATGGCCGTCGACGAAGGGACTGTGGTTGTCGCCGCAGTTGTCGGAATGCGAGTGGTGTCGCCGGTGGTCGGTGACCCAGGTCAACAGCGAACTCTGGAATGACATGGACCCGGCCGCGCCCAGGAGATATGCCACCCAAGGCTCCGTTTCAAAGCTCTTGTGCGAAAAGTAACGGTGGAAGCCGATGCCCGTCCCCATGCCCACAACGAAGTAGCCGGCGATAAACGTGACGATCTCAACCACATGGACGGGGTGCGAGCGGAACCAGAAGATGGCGGCGACTGAAGCCGCGAGTGGAAGACCGATCAGGAAGGTGTTGTCGATCCGCTTCTTCAAGGCGGGGTGCCCGGCGATCATGCCGGGAGGCCGGGTGGCAGCGACAGGCAGGCTGGATCGTGAAATAGCCATTGCGAACGCTCCGTTTTCTTCAGATTTCCCACAGTCGCCGACCTGAGGCCGGCACCACTAGCGCTATAGTGCCTCATCCGAGCGACGCAATCCAGCGAATAACTCTCGGACAAACGCAAACGCCGCAAGGCGAGGTCAATTAAAGGTACGCAGAGCCGCTACCCGGTGGATTGGAAGGCCCCGTCCTTCGCCTTATGACGGATTTCAGTTTAAGAGGTCCGTCTCTTGTTCCCTCGTTCCCCTGGGTCCCTGTCCTCTTCACATCGCTTTCCGCCACCACTCAGTCTTCTCAGAGCCAAGATACCGGGTTTTTTCTCCCCGCGAGAGATGAAAGTCGAGTACCTCATCCTTGCGGAACGTGGAGCAATCCGGCCAGCTTGCGTCCTTTTCGAAGTGCGCCTGAACCTGGTGAGTATCTACGAGCGTAATCTCGGTGGAGGAGCATCGGACTACCTGCTGCGCGTAAAGCCAGAAGGTATAGCCGGAGGGCGGCTCGGGCGGGATCTCGTTGGCGATTTTGGTAAGTAGAAGAACCAGCAGAAAGACGGCCGCGACAATGGCGATCTTCTTAATCACAGACAGGTGACCTGAGCTGCGCCCACCGGCATTGCAGGAACGAGTGGCTTCCAACCTTAGCCGCGGGCGGGATCCGTAGGGCCAGTATAGCTTCGTGAAAGCACGAACGACACCCAGTCAAGTCCGCGGCCGATCGAGGTTCAAACGAGACCTGGGACAACCCTGTCTCGGCTGCCGCAGTTGCGCGCGGCTCGCGCTAGCCAAAAACACTCGGGCCGTCTTCCCGTAATTGAGAAGGCGGCCCGTGTTCCGAAACCTGACCCCTGAAGCCTGGACCCGTCTTTCTAGTTCTGATCGTCTCTACGGTGCAGTGTCGGCGGCCCGTCGCCGGAATCTGACCCGGAGTTGCCGGTCTGGGTTGAACTTCCCGAGTTGCCGTTATCATCCGGTCCCGTGCTTGCACGGCGCAACGACGGCTTGTTCGGGCCTTTGGTGTCGTTCAGCCGGCGCTTATTCTCGATGCGCGCCAGCCGGGCCTTCACGTCATCGAACTCCGACGTCGTCACCGTGTATTCGTCTTTGGCTGGCAGAATTCGCGCGATCTCCTCCTGCGTGTGCAGGATGCGATCGGGGGTCTGGGGATGGTCGCTGAATGCCTTGGCCACCAATCCCGGCTTGCGTTTTTCGAGTGCCTGCACCTTCTCAAAGAAGCTGATGAAGGCCTGGGGGTCGTAGCCGGCGCGGTACATATATTGCACGCCCAGATAGTCGGCCTGCGCCTCAAACTCGCGCGAGAACTCGAGGAAGGTGATGGGGATGGCCAACTGCGCGGCCTCGTAGATTCCGTATCCGGTCCAGGTGTAGCCGGTCATCATGATCAGCGGCACCATGCCGATCTGCACGTAGTTGAGCCGCGTCATTTCGCGGGCCGCGTGGTGCGCGCAAACGTGCGCCGTCTCGTGGGCCATCACGCCGGCCAGCTCTGCTTCCTCGTCCGCAGCCATGATCAGCCCGGAGTTCACGTAGAAGAATCCGCCCGGCAACGCAAAGGCGTTGATCTCGTCGGAATCGATGACCTTGATGGTGAAGGGAACCTTGCAGTCGGAGTTCTTCACGATGTTCTGCCCGATGCGGTTAATGTACTCGTCCACCACCGGATCGGTGATAAACTTCGTGCTTTTCTCGATCTCGTCGGCGTACTGCTTGCCCATCTTGATTTCGCTGTCGGTGGAGTACCAATTGCCCAGCCCGCGGTCGCCGATCTTGCGGTTCCCGACGGCGCTGACGTCTTCAATGCTGCCCGGCTTCACCTCGATCATCTCGCTGCCGGGATCGACTATCTTGTCAGGATTCACCTCGGCTGTCGAGTCGCAATCGCCGCCCACCGGAGAAGTTCCCGGCTCCGCGGCGTCTACGCTGCTGGTGTCCTCGTCCTTGTCGTCCGCCTTGGCGTTCTTATCCTTTTTCTTGTCCTTCTTCTCTTCGGTCTTCGCCGGGCAGGGAGGCAACTGCCCATTTTTCGCAGCGGTCGGGAGCCCGGGATCGGATTTCGGAGGAGCGGGCGCATCTCCACCCACCGAGGTGGTCCCCGGAGCCTGCTGTGCGGAAGGGGCCGATTGCGGACTGCCGGACTGCGCTGCTGCCTGCGCCTGGGCGGATTGATTGTCGCTCGTGCCCGATGCCGTCTGAGCGGCGGGCGTATTGGCCGGCGCGCTACCGGTGTTTGATCCGTTAGTCTGCGCTATTGCTGCGGTAGCCAGTCCCAGCGCCATCCCGGCCAGAACCGCCGCGGTCCAACTCATGCGATTCGCTGCCTTCATCGACCCACCTCCGGCACCTGCCCAGTGCCCCGCTTCGCTCAGTTCGTTAGACGCCAGTATCCGCTCTTTTGGCAGCAAAGGGAAGGGTATTTCCCGTTACCAGCGCCGGGCGCCGGCCCGTCCCCCCCCAAATCTGGGAGCCCCGTCTGGTCCACTGCTGGCCCCCGGCTACCTCACCGCCTTCTTTCCTCCACGATCAACGATCCACAAGCCTTGATCCCGTCAACTTCGTTTGGCCGCCTGTTGACCAATCGCCGGCCGCCGCGTCCATTCCAGTGCGCACTGGCTTTTTCCTCGGGGAGTTGAAAAGTCGATGGCTGCGGACGCAACCAGTGTTTCCATGGCAGTCTCATCCATGAGCCTTGCCCAGACAGTGGACTCTTTGGCTTGGCCGGCTGACGGGAGGGTAAAATCCTCTCTAGGCATGGCTGCGACTAGGGCAATGGACAGCGCCAGACGGCAGGAAACCACCCGGGACGATACGGCTCGGGGCCAAGAACGCGCACAGAACCGCGCACTCGAAATGGAACTGATTCGCGAGGCTCAGGCCGGCTCACGGTCCGCCTTCGATGCTCTCGTGCGGCAATATGAACACCAGGTTTTGCGTCTGGCGCTGCACCTGACCGGATCGGAGCACGACGCCGAAGACATCTACCAGGACGCTTTCCTTAAAGCCTTCCGGTATATCGGCAACTTCCGCTTCGAGTGCTCGTTTTACACGTGGATTTACCGCATCGTCACCAACCTCTGCCTCGATCAGTTACGCCGGCGTAAGACCCGCCGTGAAGATCACGCAGTGGTCGTTGACCGCGCCGGAGAAGAGATCGATGTTCTCGCCTCGGTCTCTGATAACCGCTCGTTTTCCAACCCGGCGCGCGAGCTCGATCGCAAGCTGCTGGGAGAGAAGATTCAAACCGCTCTCGGCAAGCTGACACCGCGCGAGCGCATGGTCTTCGAGCTCAAGCATTACCAGGGTCTGCGGCTACGAACAATCGGCGAGATGTTGAACACCACCGAAGAGACAGCAAAGAACACCCTCTTCCGCGCCACAAAGAAACTCCGCCTGCAGTTGGCGGACATGCGCTGAAGGCAGGGAACCAGAAGGCAGAGATCAGGTGTCAGGGATCAGAACGACGGGAGCGGGAGCACAGGAAGCAACGGAAAAGAAGATCAAAGAACAGCCGGCTTTTGACTGATTTGTGGGTTTCCGTGCGATGAAGCTAAAAGCCAAGGGCTGATTGCTACAAGCTGTTTTTCCGGGGGAAGGAAGTAAAGATGAATTGCGAACTGGCACAGGAACGAATGGTCACCGCCGCCTACGGCGAGCTTTCCGACGAGCAGACGCACGAGTTGGACCAGCACCTAACATGCTGCGAGGCATGCCGGAAAGAACGTGAGCAAGTTTATGCGCTGAAAGTGCTCGCCGATCTGCATCCCGTGGTTGAGCCGGGGCCGAATCTTATTGCTCGTGCTCGCCTCCGGCTCGACGAAGCCCTCGACGCCCTGCCTCCCAAGCGCTGGTATGAGCGGCTTGGCGAACGCATCCTCTCCAACTTTGCCAGCCTGCAATCTGCTCCCGCCGCCGCGGCGCTGCTGCTGATCGCCGGCGCCGGCGCGGGGATCCTCAGCGGCTACGAATACGCCCAGGGCCGCGCGGCTGCCGCGGCCACCGCATCGCAAGCGTCCACGCCCGCCGCCGCCCAGGTCCAGCCGGCCGGGGCCCTGCCCGAGTTGGCCAATGTTGCCGGAATTTCCAGCATCGTGAGGCGGCCCAACAGCGAGATGATCACGGTCAGCTACAACCAGGTTGTTCCCCGCCAGATTGACGGTTCTCTCGACGACCCGGCCATTCGCCAGTTGCTGATGCTGGCCAGCGAGAACGCGGTTTCGCCCGCCGTCCGCGACGATTCGGTGGGGCTGCTTGCCGCCGAATGCCGCGCTGGCCACAGTTGCCAGCCCTCCGGAATTCGCGAGGCATTAATGGTCGCCCTGCGCTACGATAAGAGCGCCAAGGTGCGCCAGAAGGCGCTTGAGGGCCTGGAACCCTATGTCGCAGAGGACATTCGTGTCCGTGACGCCGTGCTCGAATCGCTGCTCAACGACAATGATCCGGGCGTCCGCGCCGAAGCGATCGGGTTACTCACCCCGGTTGAGGCCGACACCAGCGTCCAGCAGGTGCTTTATTCGGTCTCCAATTCTGATCGCGATTCCCAGATTCGCAACGTTTCCCGGCAGGTCTTGAGCCGGGTACAGGAGATTCAGTAGGCTAGGTTGCACCGTCTCACTTTCCGGCCACTGCGCCGTCTGAAAGAGCGCACACCGGACGAAACATCTACCCGGGGGAAACAACATGAAAGACCTTTTGAGGCCGCAGTACAAAGTTCACTTCGTCAAGCTTGGCATCGTTGCACTTTGCGCAGGATTTCTTGTCCTGGCGCCACGCGCCGTTCGCGCCCAGGCGCAGGAACTAGCGCCGCTCTTCGAAGAGCCCAGCCCTCTCGCCATTCACGCCACTGCCCCGGGTTACCTGGGTGTTCAGGTCGAAGACATCGACAGCGACAAAGCCCAGTCCCTCAGGCTCAAAGAGGTTCGCGGAGCGTTGATCACCCTCATCGACCACGATGCGCCGGCTGGCCAGAGCGGCCTCAGGGTCAACGACGTGGTGCTCGCCGTCAATGGTCAGAATGTTGAAGGTGCTGAGGCTCTTCGCCGCATGCTCCGCGAGATTCCGCCGGGCCGTAAGATAAGCCTCGAAATCAGTCGCGACGGCAACGTCCAAACGCTGGCCGCTCAGCTTGTCGACCGCAAAGCTCTCGATCACGACATCTGGGGCAAGATCGGCGTTGAACCCGGTCCCATCGCCCCCGCGCCGCCGGCAATGGGTGTTTTCACCGGAACGGATGCAGCCCCGCCCAGCGGCTGGCACATGTCGCTCTTCACCAGCACACTCAACGTGGGGGCGCTGGTTGAGCCGCTCACCTCGCAGATGGCCGACTATCTCGGCGTGCCAAGCGGGCTGATGATCAAGCAGGTCGCTCGCAAGAGCGAAGCCGCCGCTTCAGGCCTCAAGGCTTTCGACGTCATTCTGAAGGTTGGCTCAGATTCCATTTCCACCTCCGCCGACTGGGACCGCGCACTCCGTTCCAATCAGGGCAAGCCGGTTCAGGTCACTATTCTGCGCGACAGGAAGCAGCAAACCCTCATCCTCCAGGTCGATTCCAAGCATCGCAGCGCTCTGGAGTATGAAGACCTGTTCGGTGCCGATAGTGACACCGACCTCGCCGAGCTTTCGCCATTCTTCGATTCCGATTTCGCCGAGTCTTTCTCTGCCGAAGCTGCCGCGAATGCCAACGCTCTGGCTGAGGCCGCCCAGTCTCAAGCCGACGATCTCGGCAAGAGCTTCAAGGGCTTCCAACTCAGCCAGGAACAGATGGAGCAGCTTCGCAAGCAGTCGGAAGCACTCGCCGACAGCATGAAAAATTTCAAACTCGACCTCAGGCAAGAGCAGGACTTCGAGAAACTCGGCCAGAGCATGAAGGATTTCAAGCCGACTCCTGAGCAGGAACAGCAGCTCAAGAGCTTCGGCGACAGCATGAAGAGCTTCAGGCTCGATCCTGACCAGATGAAAGCGCTTCAGGAGAATGCGGAAAAGCTCGGCGAAAGTATGAAAGACTTCAAGCTGAGTGCCGAGCAGCAACAAGAGCTGAAGCAACAGGCCGAAAAGCTGCGCCAGAGCATGAAAGACTTCCAGGTCGACCCCAGGCAGATGGAGCAGCTTCGTCAGCAGATGCAAGACTTCCAGAGAAACTTCAACTCCGACCAGATGAAGAAGTGGCAGCAGCAGATGGAACAGTTTCGCCAGCAGATGCAGCAGTGGCAACGTGAGAACTGCGAACCCTATGTCTAGGATTTCCCTGCCACTGTCGTTGTCTTGCTTTCTGACCTGTCATTCCTGAGCAAGTCGCGCACCGACGAGTCGAAGGATCTGCGGTTGCTCCAGCTTACG
>Ga0335071_10000440_pt1 | contig 46818 bp, 51 predicted proteins | sample Lox_Sample_15_FD_206724 | JGI IMG/M metagenome (GOLD analysis project Ga0335071, IMG submission 206724) | Soil microbial communities from Loxahatchee National Wildlife Refuge, Florida, United States - Lox_Sample_1.5 | ecosystem: Environmental > Terrestrial > Soil > Wetlands | place: USA... | reverse complement strand
GGAAGGCCGCGCGGAACTGCGCCTCGCACGCCTCGACGTCGCGGATGTCGCCGAACGGCCCGTAGAAGGGGAGGATCCCGGCGCTGGCGCAGGCGTCGACCATGCGCGCGATCGAGTAGTGCCACGGATCCTGCTGGGCGGTGATGCGCGTCTGGCCTTCGACGATCGCGCCGTCGGCGTCGAGCTCGGGGTCGCTCATCGAGACGTAGCCGGGGTGCCCGCCGCCGACGCGCGTGGTCTTCATGCGCCGCGAGGCGGCCAGGTCCGCGGGGCCGAAGCTCATGCCCTGCATGCGCGGCGAGGCGTACGCGATCTCCTCGACGTTGACGACGCCGAGTGCCGTCTCGAGGATCGCGTGCACCAGGATCGGCTCCCGCACGCCGGCCTTGGCCTCGAGCTGGGCGAGCAGGCGGTCGACGTAGTGGATGTCCCAGGCGCCCTCGACCTTCGGGATCATGATCACGCTGAGCTTGTCGCCGATCTCGGTGACCAGGCGCGTGAGGTCGTCGAGCACCCAGGGCGACTCGAGGCTGTTCACGCGCGTCCAGAGCTGCGTGTCGCCGAGGTCGATCTCCCTGCCGACGGTCACGAGGCCTTCGCGCGCCGCCTCCTTGTTGTCGACCGGTACGGCGTCCTCCAGGTTGCCGAGGAGGATGTCCGTCTTCTTCGCGATATCGGGCAGCTTCGCCCGCATCTTCTCGTTGGAGGCGTCGAAGAAGTGGATCATCCGCGACGGCGGGAACGGGATCTCGCGGAGCGGCTCGGGCGCCCCGACGGCGAGCGGCTTGAAGAAGTCACGCGGGTGTCTCATCGGCGGGCGAGTCTACGCATCCGCGGGCGCCGGAAGCAGCGCGGCGGCCCGCGCCGCGTGCTCGGCGGGCACCCGCACGACCCGCCAACCGAGGAGCCGCAGGGCGGCGTCGCGCCGGGCGTCGCGGCGGCGCTGGACCGCCGTGTCGTGCGTCGGGCCGTCGATCTCGAGCACGAGGCGCGAGGCGGGCCAGTGGAGGTCGACGTTCTCCGCGGTCCCGGGGACGACGCCGCCGACGACCGGCCAGGGATGGCCGGCCTGGAGCACCGCTTCCAGCGCCGCGCGCTCCTCGCGACTGCGCGTCGGCGCCAGCGCGACCGGGTCGTCGAGGATCGCCCGCAGCCGCCGGACGCCGCGGGCGCGCGGCGCGCCGAGCAGCACGATCCCGACCGCATCGACGTCGAGGACGCCGCGCACCTGCGCCTGGCGCACCGCGCTCTCGAGCACGCGGTGCGGCACGCAGCCGGCGAGGTCGACGAGCGTGCGCGCGACGGTCGTGCACGGGAGGCCGGCGACGTAGACGCGCTCGACGTCGGCCCGGTGCGTCGCGATCCCCCGCCGGCTCCGCTTCGCGGGCGTCGTGACGTGGAGGCGCCTGGACGGGCGCAGCAGTGCGAGGCCCGCCGCGGCGGTGCCGTGGCTCACCGCCGCGCCCTCGCCGCACGCGAGCACGGCCGCCCACCACGCCGCGAGATGCGTCCGCGGGAGGTGCCCGACGGCGTAGACGCCGCGGTGGAGCGCACGCAGGTACCCGCGCTCGAGCATGCGGTGAACGACGCGCGCGGTGCACCCCAGCGCCATTAGCTGCCGCCGCGCGACGCACCCACCCTGGGCCTCCGCCACGGCCGCCACGCATCGAGTGGTCGATTGACTACCGCTGAGGTAGCGAAGCGACCACTCGACGGGGTCGGGGGGTGGGTGGGGCGACGCGACGACGGCCGGGGCTGGGATGACGTGCATGCCCTCCTGAGGCGCGAGACGGCATGATCCCGCCCCATGAGCCACGACTTCAGCACCGATCAGCGCGCGCGGGAGGCGAGCGGCGCGCACCAGTACGGCCGGTACTTCGAGGAGTTCGAGGTGGGCGACGTCTATCAGCACTGGCCCGCCAAGACCGTGACCGAGGCCGACGACCACCTCTTCTGCCTGCTCACGATGAACCACCATCCGCTCCACATCAACGACGTGTACGCGGCCGGCTCCCAGCAGGGGCGCAACGTCGTGGTCGGGCCGCTCGTCTACTCGCTGGCGCTCGGCATGAGCGTCAGCGACGTCTCCGGCAAGGCGATCGCGAACCTCGCCACCGAGGAGCTCTCGCACCCCAACCCCGTCTTCCACGGCGACACGCTGTTCGTCGAGACCGAGGTGCTCGAGAAGAAGGAGTCCAAGAGCAAGCCCGACCGGGGCGTCGTGAAGGTCCACACGAAGGTCCGCAACCAGGACGGCCTGCTCGTCGCCGAGTTCAAGCGCCTGGTGCTCGTGCCGCGCAGGGAGCCCGGCGAGGCTCCCGCGTAACGAGCGGCCGCGCGCGCCGGCCCACTCCGTAGTTCCTACGGTCCGGGTGCACGGCCTCGCCGCGACGCCGCGCAGGCCCGCTGCCCGGTAGCGTTCCACCCATCACAGCAGGGGGCGAGGTCCGGTGTCATCCCTCGCCCCGCTTCGCCGTTCCCCGGAGCCGGGGCGACGGCGGGTCCCGTTCGCGCCAGGAGGCAAGCATCGCCGTGTCCGACGTCGCCGTTCCTACCAAGAACCAGAAGCTCACGGCCTGGGTCGACGAGATGTCCGCCCTCACGCAGCCGGACGCCGTGCACTGGTGCGACGGCTCGGCCGAGGAGTACGACCGTCTCTGCCAGCTGCTCGTGGACAACGGGACGTTCCGCAAGCTGAGCGACGCCAAGCGCCCGAACTCCTACCTCGGGTGGTCGGATCCCTCCGACGTCGCCCGCGTCGAGGACCGCACGTTCATCTGCTGCAAGCGCAAGGAGGACGCGGGCCCGACGAACAACTGGATGGCCCCGGACGAGATGCGCGCCACGCTGACGCCGCTCTTCGAGGGCTCGATGCGCGGGCGCACGATGTACGTCGTCCCGTTCTCGATGGGGCCGCTCGGCTCGGACAAGTCGTACATCGGGGTGCAGCTGACCGACTCCGCCTACGTGGCCGTCTCGATGCGCATCATGACCCGCATGGGGCAGGCTGCGCTCGACACGCTCGGCGACGCCGGCGAGTTCGTGCCGTGCCTGCACAGCGTCGGCGCGCCGCTGGCGGACGGCCAGGACGACGTCCGGTGGCCGTGCAACAGCGAGAAGTACATCGTGCACTTCCCCGAGACGCGCGAGATCTGGTCCTACGGATCGGGCTACGGCGGCAACGCGCTGCTCGGCAAGAAGTGCTTCGCGCTGCGGATCGCGTCGGTCATGGCGCGCGACGAGGGCTGGCTGGCCGAGCACATGCTGATCCTCAAGCTGACCTCGCCCGAGGGCGTCTCGAAGTACATCACCGGCGCGTTCCCGTCCGCCTGCGGCAAGACGAACCTCGCGATGCTGATCCCGACGCTCGAGGGCTGGACCGTCGAGACGATCGGCGACGACATCGCCTGGATGAAGTTCGGCGAGGACGGCCGCCTGCACGCGATCAACCCCGAGGCCGGCTTCTTCGGCGTCGCGCCGGGAACCGGCGAGCAGACGAACCCGAACGCGATGGCGACGATCCGCGCCAACTCGATCTTCACGAACGTCGCCCTCACCGACGACGGCGACGTCTGGTGGGAGGGCATGACGAAGGAGGCGCCCGCGCACCTCATCGACTGGCACGGCAACGACTGGACGCCCGACTCCGAGACGCCCTCGTCGCACCCCAACGCCCGCTTCACCTGTCCGGCCTCGCAGGATCCGGCGATCGCCCCCGAGTGGGAGGACCCTGCCGGCGTGCCGATCGACGCATTCCTCTTCGGCGGGCGCCGCGCGACCGTGGTGCCGCTCGTGCGCGAGGCCTTCGACTGGGATCACGGCGTGTTCCTCGGCGCGACCATGAGCTCGGAGATGACGGCGGCGGCGGCCGGCGGCGTCGGCCAGTTGCGCTTCGACCCGTTCGCGATGCTCCCGTTCTGCGGCTACAACATGGCCGACTACTTCGATCACTGGCTGCGGATCGGCGCCACGCCGGAGGCGAAGCTGCCGAAGATCTTCTACGTCAACTGGTTCCGCAAGGGCGCCGACGGGTCGTTCCTGTGGCCGGGCTACGGCGAGAACAGCCGCGTGCTCGAATGGGTGTTCCGCCGCTGCGAGGATGGCGCGGAGGCGGTCGAGACGCCGATCGGCCTCGTGCCCGCCGACGGCGCGCTGAACCTCGACGGACTCGACCTTGCGCCCGGCGCGATCGACCAGCTTCTGCACGTCGACGAGGACGCGCTGCGCCACGAGCTCGAGCAGGTGCGCGAGCACCTGGCGCAGTTCGGCGACGACCTGCCCGCCGCCCTGCGTGACGAGCTGACGAAGCTCGAGCAGCGCCTGGACGCCTGATCGGCGCCCGGGCCGCGCGGCCCGGTGCTAGTGCCCGGGGCCCTCGGCCGTCGACGCCGGCGGGCGTGACTCCTCGGCCAGCGAGGTGATCGCGAGCGTTCCGCGCGCGGCGTCCTCGAGGACCTCGGTGGCCTCGTCCTGCGAGCGGGCGTAGAGCTCGACGAGCAGGTGCACGACGATCTTGTCGTCCTCGTGCTTGTGGAAGCGCACGTGTGTGAAGAACTCGCGCGTGCCGTGCTCCCCGAAGGCGGCGAACGAGAGCGCGTCGCCGGCCTCGGGGCCCGAGCACGTCTCGACGTCCTCGGCGTCGACGGTCACCGTGCAGGAGGCGACCCACGGCGTGCCCGCGATCATGCGCTCCCAGCGGTCCTCGACCGGCTCGACGCGGCCGTCGCGGAAGCCGAGGTGCGGCTGGTCGTGCATGCAGTCCAGGCACTGCACGACGGCCTCCTGGATCTCGTCGACGACCTCGGCGCGCTCGCCGGTCTCCGGATCGATCCGGTGGATCCCCTCGTAGTGCACCTGCACTTCGAGATCGGTCGACCAGCAGCGGTAACAGCGCAGCCACGAGCGGGCTTCGACGGAGCGTTCCACGCATCCCAGTGTAAGAGGCGCGCAGGTAGCCTTGCCACATGGCAGGGACCGTCCTCCTCGAAGTCGCAGAGGCCGTGGCGACGCTGACGCTCAACCGCCCGCAGCGCCTCAACGCGATCACCTCGGAGCTGATCGGCGACCTGCGCCAGAGCCTGTACGAGGCCGAGCAGGACCCCGCGGTGCGCGTCATCCGGCTGCGCGGCGCGGGGCGGGCCTTCTGCGCGGGCTACGACATCGGCTGGGGCGTGGAGATCATGGAGGAGGCCGAGGCCGGCCTGCCGTGGGACCCGATGAAGGATCAGTGGATGATGTCGGGGTTCGTCGGCACGTACATGGCGCTGTGGCGCTCGCCGAAGCCGGTGGTCGCCCAGGTGCACGGCTACTGCGTGGGCGGCGGCACCGACTTCGCGCTCTGCTCGGATCTCATCGTCTGTGCGGAGGACTGCCGCATCGGGTACCCGCCGGCGCGGGTCTGGGGGTCGCCGACAACCGCGATGTGGGCCTACCGCGTCGGCCTCGAGCGCGCCAAGCGCCTGCTGCTGACCGGCGACGCGCTCGACGGGCGCCGCGCGGTCGAGTGGGGCCTGGCGAGCGACTGCGTCCCGGAGGCCGAGCTCGACGCGACCGCGCTCGAGCTCGCGCAGCGGATCGCGCGCCTGCCCGCCAACCAGCTGCAGATGATGAAGCTCCTGGTCAACGCGACCTTCGAGCAGATGGGACTGCAGACGACCCAGCTGCTCGGCACGCTGCTCGACGGCGCCGCACGCCACACGCCCGAGGGCCAGGCGTTCACGCAGGCGGCCATGCAGGACGTGCGCCGGGCGGTCGCCGAGCGCGACGCGCCGTTCGGCGACTACGGCGAGGGGCCGCGGTCGGTGTGAGCGGCGCGCCCGTCGGCGTCGTCCTGGCGGGCGGGGCCTCGCGGCGGATGGGCGCGCCCAAGCCGGGCGTGCTGCTCGCCGGCCGTCCGCTCGTGTCCTATCCGCTGGCGGCGCTGCGCGCCGTGCTCGGGGAGGTGGCCGTGGTCGCCAAGGCGGACACGCCGCTGCCTGCGGTCGGCGACGGCGTGCGCGTCTGGCGCGAGCCCGACGAGCCGCGCCACCCGCTCGCCGGGATCGTCGCCGCGCTGCGCTTCGCGCGCGGGCGGGCGGTCGTCGTGCTCGCGTGCGACATGCCGTTCGCGACCGCCGAGCTCGTGCGCACGCTGGCGACCACGGCCTCGCAGGCGCCCGTCGTCGTCGCGCGCGCCGAGGGACGCGTCCAGCCGCTGGCCGCGCGCTACGAGCCCCGCGCGCTCGAGCTGCTGCGCGGCTTCGACCCGGCGGGCCGCCTGATCGACCAGGTCGGCGCACTGGAGCCGCTGGCGGTCGACGTGGACCCCGCCGTGCTGGCGAACCTCAACGGCCCCGAGGACCTGGCGCGTGCGCGGGCCCAGCTTGGCCGGTAGCTGCGCCTCAGAAGGCCTTTCGAAAAGCCGCGCGGCGTGGATTCGGGCATCCGCGGCGTCGTGCGCCACGCGGCTCATTTCGAAACACCTTCTCAGCCGCCGATCGCGGACATCGAGCGCGCGGGCTGGATGAACCCCGGCTCGTTGACGTGGTGCTTGAGCTCCTTGCGCCAGACCGCGTCGCGGATGATGCGCTCCAGGTCGTCGTCGCTCGCCCCGTCGCGCATGGGGCCGCGCAGGTCGGTCTCGCCGAGCGAGAACAGACAGGTGCGCAGGCGCCCCTCGGCGGTCAGGCGGATGCGGTTGCAGTCCGCGCAGAACGGCTCGCTGACGGGGTTGATGAACCCGATGCGCCCGCGCCCGTCGGCGAAGCGGTAGACGCGTGCGGTCGCGCTCGGCTCGCGCGGCTCGGGCTCCAGCGGGTAGTGCTCCTCGATCGCCGCGCGGATCTCGGCGCCCGTGAGCACCTTCCCCGGATTCCAGGCGTGGTCGGCGTCCAAGGGCATGAACTCGATGAAGCGGACCTCGAAGGGCCGCTCTCGCGCGAAGCGGGCGAACGGGAGCACCTCCTGCTCGGTGAACCCGCGGATCCCGACGGCGTTGATCTTGATCGGGTGCGCCTGCGGGTAGCGCGCGAGCGCCTCGAGGCCGGCCAGCACGCGCGGGAGCGCGTCGCGTCGCGTCAGCTCGTAGAAGCGGTCGCGCTGCAGGGAGTCGATCGAGACGTTGAAGCGGTCGACGCCGGCGCCGACGAGCGCAGCCGCGTCGCGCTCGAGCAGGTAGCCGTTCGTCGTCAGCGCGAGGTCCTCGACGCCGGGCAGCTCGGCGAGCATCGCGGCCAGGCGCGGGAAGTCGCGGCGCACGAGCGGCTCACCGCCCGTCAGGCGCACGTCGCTCACCCCCATCTGCGCGAGCAGGGCGACCACGCGCGCGACCTCCTCGAAGCGCAGGATGTCGTCGTGCTCCAGCCAGGGGATGCCCTCGGCGGGCATGCAGTACTGGCAGCGGAAGTTGCAGCGGTCGGTGACCGAGACGCGCACGTCCCCGATCGTCCGCCCGTGGCCGTCCGTGAGCGGCTCGCGCTCCATCACACGAGAAAGCCTACGCCAGCGGCCGCGCCGGTCAGGCGACGAGCTCGCCGACGGCCTCGGCGAACACCTCGGTATGGCGGTCCACGTCGGCCTCGACGGTCGCCGGCGACATCAGCGCCATGTTGTGAAACGGCGTGAGCAGCACGCCGCGGTTCTGCGCGTGCAGGTGCAGGTAGCGCTCCAGCGCCTCGTCATGGGAGCGGAAGGCGGTCGCCCCGTCGCGCGCGGGCTCCGGCAGGAACTGGTACTCGGCGCGGCACCCGAGCTGCGTGACGTTCCACGGCAGGTCGCGCTCGTCGATCACCGACTGCACGCCCTGCGCGAAACGGGTGGCGAGCGGGATCGTGCGCGCGAAGGCGTCCGCGTGCAGCGTGTGCTCGAGCGTGGCGCGCATCGCCGCGCTCGACAGCGGGTTGCCCGCCAGGGTGCCGCCGATCCCGCCGGTGTCCTCGTAGTCGGCGTCGGCCTCGTCGAACATCCGCTCGAGCACCTCGGCCGACAGGCCGAGCGCCCCGGAGGGCACGCCGCCGCCGATCGCCTTGCCGATCACGAGCAGGTCCGGCTCGAGCCGCCAGGCCTTCGTGCAGCCGCCCGGCCCGGCCGAGAAGGTGTGCGTCTCGTCGATGATCAGCAGCGTGCCCGTGGCGCGCGTCAGCTCGCGCAGCGCATCCATGTAGCCGTCCTGCGGCAGGATGATCCCCATGTTCGTCATCGCGGGCTCGGCCAGGACGACGGCGATCTCGCGCGTGGCCAGCGCGGCCTCGAGCGCGCCGGTGTCGTTGAACTCGACGGCGACCGTGGTCTGACCCGGGTCGACCGGCGGGCCGACGTTTCCTGCGCGCGTCACCGTGCGACCGCTCTCCCCGATCGCGAAGGCCTCATCGACCGAGCCGTGGTAGCAGTAGCTGTAGACGAGCACCTTGCCCCGACCGGTGATCTGGCGCGCGAGGCGCAGCGCCGCACGGTTGGCGTCGGTCGCGGTGAGCGTGTAGAGCCAGCGCGCCATCCCGAAGCGGCGGGAGAGCTCCTCGCCGACCCAGATCGCGTCCTCGGTCGGCAGCATCGTCGTGATGCCCTGCGCGGCTTGGCGCGCCACCGCCTGCGCGGTCGGCGGTGGGGAGTGCCCGGCCATCGCGCCGGTGTCGCCGAGCGCGAGGTCGATGTACTCGTGGCCGTCGACGTCGACGATGCGGGCGCCGCGGGCGCACTCGGCGAAGACCGGGAACCCGCCCGCCCAGCGCATCATCCACGGCATCGGCACGCCGCCGACGAGCGCCCCGCGGGCGCGCTCGAACAGCTCGCGCGAGCGCGGGTTCTCCGCCTGGAAGCGCTCCAGCTCGCGCTCGAGCAGCGCGCCCAGCCGACCGCCGTCGACGACCGCCGTCATCGAACCCCTGGCGCGGCCGCGCGCAGCGTGCCCTCGACATCGGTGCGGGCGATCGGGCCGACGCACGGGCTCGTAGCGCCGGCGTCGAGATAGCGCTGCACGCCGGCGCGGACGGCTGCCTCGTCACCGACCGCGGTCAGGCTCGCGACGAAGCCGTCCGAGATGGCGCCGGCCATCGCGTCCACGTCGCCGCCGGCGGCGGCCGCGTCGAACGCGGCGATGTCGCCTGCGAAGCCCGAGCGCTCGATCATCGCCCGGTAGAAGGGCAGCCCGAAGTAGGGGATGAGGTCCCGGCGCTGCGGGGCGTCGGCCGCCTCGGGGTCGGCGGTCAGCGCGCTGGGCACCGCCGCGACGATGTCGAAGCCCTCCAGCGGATGCCCGGCCCGCCGGCGCCCCTCGCGCACGGCCGGGACGACGACCTCATCGATGTACGCCGGGTTGCAGAGCCAGAGGATCACGCCGTCGGCGATCTCGCCGGCGAGGCGCAGCATGTTGGGGGAGAGCCCCGCGAGGTAGATCGGCAGGTCCGGGAAGGGGCCGATGCCACCGAGCCGGAAGGATGTGCGCCACGTCTGGCCGGCCGGCGGCTCCTGGCCGTGCAGGATCGCGCGGACGATCGACATGTACTCGCGCATCTCGGTGACCGGCTTGCCGATCCGCTGCCCGTGCCAGCCCTCGACGACGGGACGGTGCGAGACGCCGAGCCCGAGGTTCAGCCGCCCGTCGGAGACGTCGTCGATCGTGGCGGCCTCCTGCGCCATCGTGGCCGGCGTGCGGGAGTAGATCGGGACGACGCCGGTGCCGAGCCTGATCCGCTCGGTGGCGCAGGCGTACACCGCCAGCACGGTGAGCGCGTCGCGGCCGTTGATGTGCGTCACGTAGACCGCGTCGTAGCCCAGCGACTCCGCGAGCCGCACGCGCGCGACGGCGTCGTCCATCGAACGCCCGGTCGAGATGAAGCAGCCGACGGCCATGCCCTGAAACCTATGCCACGGCGTGCCCGTGCGACGCGACGGGGCGCCTCAGCGGCGCAGCAGCACGTAGACGAGCGTTGCGGCGAAGGCGAGCTGCCCGAAGGTGAGCGCCGTCCCGAGGTTCGCGGCGCCGAGCGCCAGGGCGAGCGCGGTGGCGAGCACGAACGCGCCGAGCATCATGACGAGGTCCCACGCGCGCGGGCTCATCCCGACCCCGCTCGTGCCTCGAGCGCCGCGACGAGCGCGGGCACGTCGGCGGCCGCGTCCTGCTCCTCGAGCCAGCGCTGCGCGGCGCGCCGGCCGCCGAGCGCGCGCACCCCGCGCTCGCCGTGCTCGGCGGCGAACTCGGCGAGCGCGGTGGCACGCCGCGCGCCCACGCGCCGCGCGGCGACGTCGCTGTGCGCGCGCCGCTCGTCGAGCGCGGCGACGAGCTCGTCGATCCCGCTGACCGGCGGGACCGAGGACACCGCGACGACCGCCGTCTCGCGCCGGCCGAGCGAGCGCAGCGCGGCTGCGAGGTCGCGCCGCGCGCGCAGCGCGATGTCGCCGAGGTCGGCCTTCGTGACGACGAGGACGTCCGGGATCTCCATGATTCCGCTCTTGAGGAACTGCAGCGTGTCGCCCGAGCCCGGCTGCACGACGACCGCCACCGTGTCGGCCAGCTCGGCGACATCGGTCTCGCTCTGGCCGACGCCGACCGTCTCCACGACGACGAGATCGAACGCGACGGCCAGCGCGGCGGCGGCCGCGCTCGTGGAGGCTGCGAGCCCGCCGAGCCGCTCGGCGGCGGCCGTCGAGCGGATGAAGACGCCGTCATCGCGCGGGTCGTGGGGGATGCGCGCGCGGTCGCCGAGCAGCGCGCCGCCCGTGCGCCGCGAGGACGGATCGACCGCGAGCACCGCGACACTGCGGCCGGCATCGCGCCAGGCGCGCACGAGCTGCCCGAGCAGGGTGGACTTCCCCCCGCCGGGCGGTCCGGTGACGCCGACGACGTGCCCCGGCGCCTCGGCGCCGAGCGCGGCCGGTGAAACGCCGCGCAGCAGCGCGTCGGCCTGCGGGCGGGCCGACGGCGCGCGGCTCTCGAGCAGGTTCAGCACCTGCGGCGCGGCCGAGCGGTCGTGCTCGCGCAGCCGGCGGGCCAGCGCGTCGCCGTCGCCGGCGTGCGTGGGCGGCGCGGGCGGCAAGCTGCTCAGGCTGCCGCGCTGACGCCGCCGCGCTCGGCGACGAGACGGACGATGTCCTGCATGATCCGGGTGATGTCGAAGTCCTTCGGCGTGTAGACGGCGGCGACGCCCGCCGCCTTCAGCGGCTCGACGTCGGCCTCCGGGATGATCCCGCCGACCACGACCGGAACGTCCACGCCGCGCTCGCGCAGCGCGTCGAGCACGGCGGGGATCAGCTCGCGATGCGAGCCCGACAGGATCGACAGGCCGACCACGTGGACGCCCTCGTGCAGCGCGCTGGCCGCGATCTGGTCGGGGGTGAGGCGGATGCCCTCGTACACGACGTCCATGCCGACGTCGCGCGCGCGCACCGCGATCTGCTCGGCGCCGTTGGAGTGGCCGTCCAGGCCCGGCTTGCCGACGAGGATCTTCACGCGACGTCCGAGGGCCTCGCTGACCCGGTCGACCTCGTCGCGCAGCGCGGTCAGCTCGGCTGAGCCGTCCAGCGCCGCGGCGGCCTCGCCCACGCCGGTGGGTGCGCGGAACTCGCCGAAGGCGTCGCGCAGCGTGCGCGCCCACTCGCCCGTCGTCACGCCTGCGCGGGCGGCGGCGATCGTCGCGGGCATGATGTTCTCACCCGCACTGCGGGCGACCCGCGCGAGCTCTGCGAGCGCGGCGTCGACCGCGGCCGGGTCACGCGCCGCGCGCCACGCGCGGACCGCCTCGACCTGCTGGGCCTCGGCGGCGGGGTCGACGGTCATGATCCCGCCGTCCGCGCCCTCGAGCAGCGGGGAGGCTTCGGACTCGGTGAACCGGTTCAGGCCGACGACGACCTGCTCGCCGTCCTCGATGCGGCGGATGCGCTCGCGGTGGGAGTCCACGAGCGCGGCCTTCATGTAGTCCACGCCGCTGACCGCGCCGCCGTGCTCGGCGACGACCGCCATCTCGGCACGGGCCCCCTCGAGCAGCTCGGCGACGAGCGCGTCCATGACCTTCGAGCCCTCGAAGATGTCGGGGTACTCGAGCAGGTCGGTCTCGTAGGCGAGGACCTGCTGGATGCGCAGCGACCACTGCTGATCCCATGGGCGCGGCAGCCCCAGCGCCTCGTTCCAGGCCGGCAGCTGGATCGCCCGCGCGCGCGCGTTGCGCCCCAGGGTCACGGCGAGCGCCTCGAGCACGATCCGCTGCACGTTGTTCTCCGGCTGGGCCTCGGTCAGGCCCAGCGAGTTGACCTGGACGCCATAGCGGAAGCGCAGGGCCTTCGGGTCGGTGACCCCGTAGCGCTCGCGGCCTAGCTCCTCCCACAGGGTTGCCATCGCGCGCAGCTTCGCGTGCTCCTCGACGAAGCGCACGCCCGCGTTGACGAAGAACGAGATCCGCGCGAAGACCGCGGCCATGCGGTCGGCCGGGACGCGCTCGCGCGCGGCGTCGAGCACCGCGATCGCGTTGCTCATCGCGTAGGCGATCTCCTGTACCGGCGTGGCGCCCGCCTCCTGCAGGTGGTAGCTGCAGATGTTGATCGGGTTCCACTTGGGGATCTCCTCGACCGTGTAGGCGATCATGTCGGCGATCAGCCGCATCGAGGGCCCGGGCGGGAACGCGTACGTCCCGCGCGCGAGGAACTCCTTGATGATGTCGTTCTGCGTGGTGCCAGACAGCTCGGCCTGAGCGACGCCCTGGGCCTCCGCCGTGACGACGTAGAGGGCGAGCAGCCAGGCGGCCGTCGCGTTGATCGTCATCGACGTGTTCATGCGGTCCAGCGGGATCCCGTCCAGCAGCGCGGCCATGTCGCCGGCATGGGCGACCGGCACGCCGACCTTGCCGACCTCGCCGCGCGCGAGCTCATCGTCCGGGTCGTAGCCGGTCTGCGTCGGCAGGTCGAAGGCGATCGACAGGCCGGTCTGGCCCTTCGCGAGGTTCGAGCGGTAGAGCGCGTTCGAGGCGGCCGCGGTCGAGTGGCCCGCGTAGGTCCGCATCATCCAGGGCTTGTCGCGCTCAGTGAGGCGATGGCTCATGGCCGGATTGTATGGTCCGCCGCCGTGCCCGACTCCCTCCCTACCCGCGCCGCCACATCGCTGCGGCTGCGCATGCTGGACGCCGCCGACGTCGTGGCCCGCCGCCGCGACCCGCTCGTGCCGCCGCGCCGGCTGCGCTTCGTGGGCGAGGGCGACTTCGCGGCCGTCGGCGACGAGTACCTGCGTCATCTGATCTCGCTGGGCAAGCTCGGCCCTGAGGAGCGCGTGCTCGACGTCGGCTGCGGGATCGGGCGTCTCGCGCGCCCCCTGTCCGACTACCTGGGCCCCGGCTCGAGCTACGACGGCTTCGACCCGGACCCGCGCGGCATCGAGTGGTGCACGCAGGCCTACCGCAACCGGCCGGACTTCACCTTCCAGCACCTCGACGTGTTCAACGGGCGCTACAACCCGCGCGGCGCGCTCGACCCGAGAACGGTGCGCTTCCCCTACGACGACGAGCGCTTCGACGTCGTCGTGATGGTGTCGGTGCTCACCCACGTGCTGCCGGAAACGCTCGAGCACTACCTGCGCGAAGCGCGCCGCGTGCTCCTGCCCGATGGGCGGCTGTTCGCCACGGCCTTCCTGCTCGACGACTCCGCGCGCGAGGCGCTCGCCGCCGGCAACGGCGCGCTCGGATTCGAGCCGGTCGACGCGCGGCACGCCGTCGTCGACCCGGCCGTGCCGGAGGAGGCCGTGGCCTACGACGAGGAGTGGTTCCTCGACCGCGTCGCCGAGGCGGGCTTCCGCAAGGCGGGCATCCGCCACGGCACGTGGACGCCGCGCGCGAGCGGCCGCGCCTTCCAGGACATCGTCGTCGCGCGCCTGGCCGGCTCGTGAGCCTGCAGCAGATCGACGTCCGCCACCTCGGCCGCGAGCGGGTGATCTGCTGCTATCGCCAGGACGACGTGCTGGTCGACCCCGGTCCCGAGGTGACGAGCGGCGCGGTCTTCGCGGCACTCGGTGACGAGGCGCCGCGGGCGGTGCTGCTGACGCACATCCACTTCGACCACGCCGGCGCGGCCGGCGCGCTCGTGCGGCGCTGGCCCGCGCTCGAGGTGTGGGTCCACGAGCTCGGGGCACCGCACATCGTGGACCCCTCGAAGCTCGTCGCCAGCGCGGCGCGCATCTACGGCGACGATATGGCGCGCCTCTGGGGCGAGATCGTCCCGGTCCCGGAGGCGAACGTGCGCGTGCTGCATGGCGGCGAGCGCCGCGAGGGCTGGCGCGTGGCCTACACGCCCGGGCACGCGCAGCACCACGTCGCCTACCTGCACGAGCCCAGCGGGACGGCGTTCACCGGCGACGTCGCCGGCGTGCGGATCGGGGAGGGGCCCGTGCTGCCGCCGACGCCGCCGCCCGACATCGACCTCGAGGCGTGGCGGGCGTCGCTCGACCTCGTCCAGGCGTGGGTGCCCGAGCGCCTCGCGCTCACGCACTTCGGCACCTTCGAGGACGTCGACGCCCATCTCGCCGAGCTGCGCGACAGCCTGACCGTGCTGGGCGACCTCGCCCGCTGGACGGACGCCGAGGGGTTCTCGGAGGCGGTGCGCGGGATGGTGCGCCGGCGCGGCGGCGAGGAGCTGCTTGGACCGATGTTGCAGGCGATGCCGCCCGAGACGCTGTGGCCCGGCCTGGACCGGTACTGGCGGCGCCGATTCAGCTAGCCTTCAGCCCGATGCCGCAGACCGTCGAGCTCCCCCGCGTCAAGGGCCCCGGCGCCGGCCTCGGGGGCGACTGGCGCGTGATCGTCCGCAACGACGACCACAACACGTTCGACGGCGTCGCCGCGGCGCTCGCCCGGTACATCCCCGGGATCACGCTGCAGATGGGCTACGCGGTCGCCGACCGCATCCACCACACCGGGCAGGCCATCGTCTGGAGCGGGCACCGCGAGCCAGCGGAGCTCTACTGGGAGCAGCTGCGCGACTGCGGGCTCACGATGGCGCCCCTCGAGCAGGGCTGACGCTCGCTCTCGCTCGCGGGTCTCGTGGCGCCTGAGGCCACCCGCGGTTGGGGGCCGTACGTCCGTACGGCACCCGCTCCCGCGTGCGGCCTCATGCATCCACGATCCCTCGCTCGGGTTGGTGGTTGACGGCTCGTTGGGCTGCTTGGCGTGTCCCGCGCCGGGCGCTTGCGGCGTGGCGCAGGGCGGGTGGCGTCCCGGCGCGCCTTCGGCGCGGGGCACCGAGGGGGCACCGGTCCGTGGCGCCCGGCTGCGGGCGCGAGCGACGGAGGGTCCCGAGACGTCCGGCCCGGCCCGGCCCGGCCTTTCCCGCCACTCGCCCCGCCACTCGCCCCGGCGATCGTGTGCATGCCCGTCGGTGTGGCCGATGCGATTGCACTGGATCGTGCGGGGTCGGCGCCACGCCGGCGGCCGGAGCGCTGGTGGGCGAGGGAGCCTTGGTCGCGCTCATCCCGCCGCCCGCCCCGGCGATCGTGTGCATGCCCGTCGGTGTGGCCGATGCGATTGCACAGGATCGCTCGCGTGGCCGCTGGGAGGCTCGTCTTCGGGCGTCGCGCCAGCGGCCCGGGCAACAGCCGACAGGACCCGTGAGCGCGAGCGTCCCGGAGCGCCGCTCGCGTGCCGAGCGCTCCGAAGCCACGTGCGACGGGCCAACACCGGCCCCTGCGAGAATCACCCCATGAGCATCAGGATCGGCTACAAGGCGTCCGCCGAGCAGTTCGCCCCGCGCGAGCTGCTGGAATTCTCCGTCGAGGCCGAGCGCCGTGGGCTCGACATCATCGCCGTCTCCGACCACTTCCAGCCGTGGCGGCACAACGGCGGGCATGCCCCGTCGGCGCTCACGTGGCTCGGCGCTGCCGGCCAGGCGACGAGCCGCGTGGTGCTCGGCACGAGCGTGCTGACGCCGACGCTGCGCTACCACCCGTCGATCGTCGCGCAGGCGTTCGGCACGCTCGGCGCGCTGAATCCGGGGCGCGTGTACCTCGGGGTGGGGTCCGGCGAGGCGCTGAACGAGACGCCCGCCACCGGCGAGGAGTTCCCCGGGCGCAAGGAGCGGCGCCTGCGTCTGGCCGAGTCGATCGAGCTGATCCGCCGCCTGTGGACCGAGGAGCGCGTCGACTTCGCCGGTGACTACTACCAGACCTCAGGTGCGACGATCTACGACCGGCCGGAGGCCCCCGTCCCGATCTTCGTCGCCGCGTCGGGCCCGCTCGCGGCGAAGCTCGCCGGGCGCGTGGGGGACGGGTTCATCTGCACGAGCGGCAAGGACCCGGAGCTCTACCGCACGCTGCTCGGCAAGGTGCAGGAGGGCGCGCGGGAGGCCGGCCGCGACCCCTCGCAGGTGCGGCGCCAGATCGAGATCAAGGTGTCCTACGACCGCGACCTCGACCACGCCTACCGCGCCTGCCACTGGTGGGCGGCGCTCGCGCTCACCCCCGAGCAGAAGGAGGGGATCGAGGACCCCATCGAGATGGAGCGGGTCGCCGACGCGAACGTCGACCGCGCACACACGCGCTTCATCGTCTCCGACGACCCGCAGCACGTCGTGGACCGGATCGGGCCCTACCTCGACCTGGGCTTCGAGGATCTCGTCGTCCACGCGCCCGGCGAGGATCAGCGGCGCTTTCTCGAGCAGTTCAGCGAGGACGTGCTGCCGCTGCTGCGCCGGCGTGCCGAGGGTCCGCCAGCGGCAGCCGCGGCGGATACCCCGGCGGCGCCCGCCGCCTGAGAAGGTGTTTCGAAATGAGCCGCGGGGCGTGGGGCGGTGCAGCCGTGGATGGCGGGCGGCGCGCGGTCGCCGAGCCGATGCTGGTTGCATCGGCGAGCGGCCGCGTGGCGCACGACGCCGCGGATGCCCGCATCCACGCCGCGCGGCTTTTTGATAGGCCTTCTGAGCCGCTACGCGGTCCGGCGCACCCCGCTCAGCACCGCGACGGCGCCGAGCAGGATCAGGAGCACGCCGCCGACCCGCTCGAGTCGCAGCGCCGCGGCAGCGTTGCGTCGCAGCCGGTCGCCGACGCTGCCCGCGAGCAGCGCGTACGTGCCGTCGCTGAGAATCGCGATGGCGATGAAGCACAGCCCGAGCGCGAGCGCCTGCAGCGCCGGCGTGCCGCGCGCCGGATCGACGAACTGGGGGAGGAAGGCGAGGAAGAAGATCGCCGTCTTCGGGTTCAGGACGTTCACCAGCGCACCCTGGCGAAAGAGCGCGGCGCGCCCGACCGGCGGCGGGTTCTGGCCGAGGTCGGTGAGCGTGCCGGCGCGCAGCCTGCGGATCCCGAGGTAGACGAGGTACGCGCCGCCCACCCAGGTGACGGCCGAGAACGCGACGGCCGACGAGGCGAGCAGCGCCGACAGACCGAGCGCCGCGGCGGTCACGTGGACGAGTGCGCCGGCCTGGACCCCGAGCATGGAGACCAGCCCGGCCGAGCGCCCGTGCTCGATGCTGCGTGTGACGATGTACAGGACCGACGGGCCGGGAACCGCGATTAGCGCGAGGCTGGCGGCGGCGAAGACGCCCAGCGTCGAGACGCTGGGCACCGGCGTCTCAGGCGGCGGGCGCGGGGCCCGCGGTGGCCGCCGCGCCGTTCCCGGCGCCCGCGGCCTCGATGTCGACGTGGCCCTCGCCGACGAGCTCGTGCGGGACGTACAGCAGCGGCACCTGGTACCAGCTCGACGCGATGACCCGGAAGTCGATCATCTCGCGGCCGGCCCACCAGCGCTCGAAGTCGAGCTTGTCGGCGAAGTGGACGATCTGCAGGAACTTGTAGCGGTCGTCGAGGCTGCGGTGCAGCGACCACTCGGTGGCGCCGTAGCGCATCGAGGTCGCCGTCACGTCGCGCAGCGCAGCGGCCGTGCGCTCGCCGCGAAAGCCGGTCGCGTACCAGGCGATGTGGAACGTGTCCATCAGGCACCCACCTCCGCGTGGATCGCGCCCGGGCCCTCGGCCGTGCGGCCCTGGCCCTCCTCGGTCGCGCCGACGAGCACGGAGATCTTGCCGGCATGCTTGTTCTCGTGCATGAGCTGGTGCGCCTCGGCGACCTGGTCGAAGCCCATCGTGCGCCACAGCACCGGCCGGATCAGCCCGTCGTCGATGAGCTTGTTGGCCTTCGTGCACTCCCAGGCGTTCGCGAAGTGCGAGCCGAGGATCTCCTTCTGGCGCATCCACAGGTAGCGCACGTCGAAGTCGAGATTGAAGCCCGACGTGGCACCGCAGATGACGACCTTGCCGAACGGCTTGACCGTGAAGACCGACGTCGGGAAGGTGGCCTTCCCGACGTGCTCGAAGACGATGTCCGGTGAGTCGCCGAGGATCTCCTTGACGCGCTTGGCGAACGCGCGCGTGACAGCGAAGCGCTCCTTCTCCTCGGCCGGCGACTCGCCGCCCCTGCGCATCATCCCCGCGAACTCGGCGCGGTTGATGTAGCCCTTGGCGCCGAGCTGCATGACGAGCTCGCCCTTCTCCTCGGAGGAGACGACGCCGACGCTCTCGCCGCCCGCCGCCTTCACGAGCTGCGTCGCGAACACGCCCAGCCCGCCCGCGGCGCCCCAGATGAGCACCCGGTCGCCGGCCTGGATGTTGGCGCGGTTCATGAGCATGCGATACGCGGTGAAGTACGTCAGCCCGTAGGAGGCCGCCTCCTCCCACGCAAGCGCCGCGGGCTTCGGCAGCAGCTGCTGGGCCTGCACCTTCGTGAACTGCGCGAACGAGCCCCAGGTCGTCTCGTAGCCCCAGATCATCTGCGACGGCGCGGCCATCGGGTCCAGGCCGTGGACCTCGGGATCCTCGTAGGAGGCCTGATTGCAGTGCACTACGACCTCGTCCCCGGGCTTCCAGCGCGTGACGCCCTCGCCGACCTTCCAGACGATGCCGGAGGCATCCGAGCCGCCGATGTGATGGCCGTACTTCGGGTGGTCGCCGTAGCCGAAGACCGACACGGGCTTGCCGAGCGCCGCCCAGACGTTGTTGAAGTTCACGCCGGCCGCCATCACGCGCACGATCACCTCGAAGGCGCCCGGCTCGGGCGTCTCGATCTCCTCGAGCTGGAAGGCGTCGACGGGCTCGCCGAGCCGCTCCTCGCGGATGACCCAGGCGGCCATCGTCTCGGGCAGCTCGCCCGGCTCGGTGGACACGTGGGAGATCTGGGTCAGGTCGACGGCCATGTCTGTGCGGTACCTCGCGTGGGTGGGCGACGGGACGGCGGGATTCTACGGTCTCCTCGCCGCTCGGCGCCCTCCGCGCCCGAGGAACTCGTGCCAGTCGACGTAGCCGGCGCGCTTGAGCCAGATCCACAGGCCGACGACGACCGCCACGTTCAGGCCGAGCCCGAGCACCAGGAACGCGCCCGGTGAGGCGACGTGGCGCACGAGCCAGCCGAAGTTCTGGCCGAAGAATCCGGTGATGAACGTCAGCGGCAGGAAGAACGTCGCGACGATCGTCAGGACCTTGATGATCTGGTTGAGCTCGTTCGCCACGGCCGAGACGTACAGGTCGAGCGCGTTGGAGACGCTCTCGCGCACGGCGTCGACCTGCTGGGAGACGATCGCGATGCGGTCGTAGATGTCGCGCAGCGACTCGTGACCCTCCGAGTCGCTGAAGCCCGGCAGCGTCTCGAGCACGTCGCGGCGCCCGGCGAAGACGTCGCGCTGGGCGCTGATCACCTGGCGGATAGGGAGCAGCGAGTGCTTGATCTCCAGCAGGCGCACGCGCTGCGAGGTCTCGGCATCGTCGAGGATCTGATCCTCGATCGCGTCGATCTCGTCGTCGAGCGCCTGCAGCCCGGGCGCGAAGGTCGAGCTCAGCGAGTCGAGGACGCGGTAGAGGACCTCCTCGGCGGTGTCGATGTCGGCGAGTCGCACGCGGCGGCGCACGTCGGCGGTGGCGTCGGGGTTGTGGCGACGCACGCTGACGATGGCCTGCCCGGTGACGTGGAAGTGGAACTCGGTCGGGACGAGCGTCCACGAGCCGTCGGGATGGTGCACCGTGCGCGCGCCGTAGAAGACGAGCAGCGCGGAGTCCGGGTAGTCGTCGATCTTCGGGCGCTGGCCGAACTCGATCGAGTCCTCGACGGCCAGACGATCCAGGCCGAGCAGCTCGCCGACCTCCTCCAGCACCTCCGGCTTGGGCACGTGCAGCCGCAGCCAGAAGCGCTCACCGCGCGCCATCAGCGCGCGCACGCGCTCGGCGTCGAACGTCTCGAGGATCTCCACGCTGGCGCGACCGTAGCGGCTGGTCCGGCGGCTCCCCGTGCGCGGGAGCCGCCGGACCGGGTGGCCGGCTCAGGTGCGCAGCAGCTCGCGCTCGGCGACCTCGCCCTGGGGGGTGCCGCCGGCGCTGCCGGCCTCGGTGAGGTCCAGCTCGACGCGGGCCTCGAGCGACGAGGTCTCAGCGACCTCGCTCGGGGTGTCGCTGACGAGCAGCCAGGCGAGCAGCGCGCCGAGCAGCGCCACCGCCGCGCCGATCTGCAGGCTGACGTTCATCGCGTCGACGAACGCCGTCTGCACCGCGGCCCCGGCGCGCCCCGGGATGCCCGCCCCGCCGTTGGCGAGCGAGGCGGTCAGCCGGTCGATCTGGTGCGGGGGCGCCGCCGGCAGCAGCGTCTCGAGCTTCGACTTGCCCAGGCCGCTGATCAGCGCGCCGACGATGGCGACGCCGAAGGTGCCGCCGACCATCCGGCTCATCGACAGGACGCCGGAGGCGGCGCCCGCCTTCGCCTGGTCGACCGCGTTCATCGCCGCGGTGCTCATCGGCGACATCACCAGGCCCATTCCCAGGCCCATGAGGACGAACGCACCGGCGAGCACCGCGTAGTCCGTGTCGACGGTGAGGTGGCCCTGCCAGAAGAGCGAGATCGCGACGAGCAGCAGGCCGGCGACCATCGGGATCCGTGGGCCGATGCGGTCGGCGAGGCGGCCGGAGACCGGGCCCATGACGATGATCACGACGGTCGAGGGCAGGAAGCGCACGCCCGCCTGCAGCGGCGTGTAGCCGTGGATGTTCTGCAGGTAGAGCGCGAGGAAGAAGAACATCGCGAGCATCGCGAAGCTCACGATGAAGGCGACGAGGTTCGCGCCGAAGAACGAGCGCGAGCGGAAGTAGGAGAAGTCGAGCATCGGCGCCGGGCTGCGGCGCTCGACGACGACGAACCCCGTCAGGCTGATCGCCGCCACTGCCCACAGGGCGAGGATCTGCGGCGAGCCCCAGCCCCAGCTGTTGCCCTCGACGAGCGAGAGGACGAGCGCGCCGAGCCCGGCGGTGAGGGTCAGCACGCCGGGAACGTCGACAAAGCGCGGCGCCGACTCGTCGCGCGACTCGTGCGCGGCCCACAGCGTCACGGCGACGGCGACCGCCGCAACGGGGACGTTGATGAGGAAGATCGACTGCCAGGAGACGTTCTCGACGAGGAAGCCGCCGACGACAGGGCCGATGGCGAGCGCGATCGCGCTGGCGCCCGCCCACGTGCCGATCGCCTTGCCGCGCTCCTCCGGCGCGAACGTGTTCGTGATGATCGACAGCGTCGCCGGCATCATCAGCGAGGCGCCGACGCCCTGCGCCGCGCGGCCCGCGATGAGCCACACGTCCGTCTGCGAGAAGGCGATGAAGAGGCTCGACAGGCCGAAGATGGCGACGCCGTAGAGGAAGATCCGCCGCCGGCCGAAGATGTCGCCCAGGCGCCCGCCTGTGACCAGCAGCACGGCGAAGGTGAGCGTGTAGGCGTTGACGGTCCATTCGAGGTTGCTGATCGAGACGTGCAGGTCGCGCTGGATCGACGGCAGCGCCACGTTCACGACGGTGTTGTCGAGCATCACCATGAACAGCGCGAAGCACATCGCGCCGAGGGTGAACCAGCGGCGGTTGTCGGCGTCGATCGTGGGGAGGGTGCGAGAGGCCATGGGGGTCCGTCTTTCCTAGTCCTGGCGGGCGGGGATCGGGAGTTCGACGAGCGCCTCGGCGAGCCGGGCGCGGGCGTCGTCGTCGAGACCTGCGACGAAGCGTTCGATGTTCTGCCGGCGCACGTTCGTGACGCGGCGGATGACGTCGCGCCCGGCGTCGGTGACGACGACGCGCTTCACGCGCCGGTCGTGCTCGTCCTCGCGGCGCTCCAGCCAGCCGCGGCGCAGCAGGCTCTCGATCGTGCGGCTGGAGCTCGGCAGCGAGCAGCTCACGTGCTCGGAGAGCTCCTTGACCGAGAGCTCGGCGTCGGCGCGCGCGAGCGCGTCGAGGACCTTCACCTGCATGATCGAGACGTCGAGCTCGTCGAGGATCGCGAAGAACTCGGCGGTGCTGGCGTGGATCAGGTGCTGCCAGAGGTCGAGCAGCGCCACCGAGACGGCCTCGACCGACGTGTCCGGCGTTGTCCGCTGAGTTGCTTGCACAACCAAAAGTATTTCATCCGCGCAGTGGTTGTGTCAAGCGCATGCATCTCAGGCGCGCACGACGAGCGTCCCGGACGGCCGCGTATAGGGGGCAGCGAGGGACGTTCGTGCGGCGTCGTGGGCGCGAGCGTCGGCGCCCGCGCGGCAGGTTCCGCGTGCGGCGTCGGGGGTGCGAGCGTCGGGACGCGCCCGGCGTCAGGGCAGCATCAGGTCGTTCTGCGAGGAGGGGCGCTTGCGGCCGATCACGATCGTCGCCGGCGGCACCGTGTCGCCGGCCACGCGCACCCGGTACGTGCCCGGGAGTGCCTGCGCCTTGATCTCGCCGGTGTCCTGCGGGTTGATCGGCCCGACCTGGCGGCGGATGCCCGACGTGCCCGAGCCCGGCAGGGTCGCGGTCTCGAACGTCACGGTCTGCGCGTCGCCGGTGAGGTTCGTGACGATCACGGTCACGGGCCCGGCGCCGACGGCCGCCGGCGAGACGCTGATCCGCGTCGGCGTGATCGTCGCGCTCATCACGATCGGCACGGGCGGGCGCAGCACGTTCGCCTGTCGCTCCTTCGTGCCGCAGCCCGAAGCCGCGAGCGCCGCGACGCCCGTCAGCGCGATCGCCAGCGTCGTGCGCATCCCGGTCCTCATCCCCTCCAGCCGTGCGGTGCCATCACCGCCGGGCGCACACTACCCGAGCGCGCGGCGTGCGCAACCCGGGCCGCGGCGCGGCTCAGCGCTCGAGCAGCGCCGCCTGCTCGGCGGCGATGTCGGCGAGCTCCGTCTGCAGCCGGTCCCACGCGGCGTCCTCGGCCTCCTCGTAGTGGGCGCCGCCGAGGTCGCGCAGGGCATCGGCATACCTCCGCCACGCCTCGCGCGTACGCTGCTCGAGCGCCTGGTCCTGCTGCGGGGCGATGATGCTCACGACGTACCTCCTCGTCCGATAGTGCGGACCTTACCCCGCTCATCGGCGTCCGCGCGCAAGTGCGTGAGCAGCAGACGCAGGCCGCACGCACGAACGCTTGCATGACGTCGGGCCCGCGGCGTAGACCGCGTGGTCGATGCGCGACGCCGAGCCACTGCGCACCGCCGAGTTCCTCGCGGTCGACACCGAGACCAACGGGCTGTCCGGCGCGTCCTGCGAGCTGACCGAGGCGGGCGCGGTGCTGGTCGGCGGCGGGGAGCTGCACGAGCGCTGGGAGACGCTCGTGCGGGTCGAGCGCCCGCTGTCGCGGCGCATCCAGCGCTTCACCGGGATCACCCAGACGATGGTCGACGAGGCCCCGCCGGCCGAGGCGGCGCTGCCCGAGCTCGCCGGGTTGCTCGAAGGCCGCGTGCTCGTGGCGCACAGCGCGAGCTTCGACGTGCGCGTCCTGCGCCAGGCGTTCGAGCGGGCCGGCGTGTCCTGGCCCGATCCGCCGGTCCTGTGCACGGTCGCGCTGGCGCGGCGCCTGCACCCGCTGGCCCGCCAGCGCAGCCTGCGACCGCTCGCCGAGTCGCTGGGGATCGAGGTCGGCATCGCGCATCGCGCGCTGGCGGACGCGGAGACGTGCGCGCGCGTCTTCTGCGCGCTCTTCCCGCGGCTGTGCGCGAACGCCGCGACGGTGGGCGAGGCGTGCGGCCTGCTCGCGCCGCGGCGCCCGGGCCGGCGCCGTGCGGGGGCCGCGACGGACGGTGGCGGGCTGCCGCGCGGCGCGCGGCGTCGGCTGCCGGACCTGTCCGGGGTCGGCGACGGTCCCGGTGTCTACGTCGCGCGCAATGCCGCCGGGCAGGTGCTGTACGTCGGCAAGTCGATGCGCGTACGCACGCGCGTGCGTGCGCACTTCGCGCCCTCGTCGCGCTCAGGGGCGTGGACCGCGCGGGCCGAGACGATCGAACACCACGCCACCGTCTCGGAGCTCGGCGCGCTGCTGCTCGAGCAGCGGCTCGTCGACGAGCTGCGCCCGCCGGGCAACGCGCGGCTCAAGCCCATCGACGACTTCGTGTGGCTGCGCTGCCGGCTGGACATCGGATTCCCGGTCCTCGAGGTGGCGCGCGAGCCGGCGCCCGGCGCCGCGCTGAACGTCGGTCCGGTGCGCGGGCGCGCGAGCGCGAGCGAGCTGCTCGAGCAGCTGACCTCGCTCTTCGGGCTGCGGCACTGCGGGCGGCGGCTGGCGCGCCGCGACCACCCGTCGGCCTACGGGCAGATGGGACGCTGCCTGTCCCCGTGCCTGGGCGACCTGGACCCCAACCTCTACCGCCGACGGCTGGACGGCGCGCTCAAGCTGCTCGAAGCGGCCGACGCCGGGCGGGCGATCGTGCGCCACGTCGACCGCCTTGTGGCGGACGCCGCGGCCGAGCAGCGCTACGAGCGTGCCGCGTGGCTGCGGCGGCGGCGCGAGCGGATCGCCGCGCTCATCGCGCGGCTCGGACCGGGCCTGGCGGCCGCCGCCAGCCGGCCGCGGCTCGTGCTCGCCGACGCCCCGGAGGGCGACGCGTGGGAGGCGTTCTGGCTGGTCGGCGGCCGCGTGAGCGGCGGGCCGCTCGGCGATCTGGATGAGATGGTCGAGCGCACGCGCGCGGCGCTCCGCGCGGGCGGGCGTCCGCTGACGGCGGCGGAGGCCGCCGCGGCCAGGACGGCTGAGACGTGGATCGCCGCCAACGAGCCGTACACGCTGGAGCTCGCAGGTGGCGCGGCGCGTCACGCACTCGAGCGCTTCCTCGGGTCGTGCGGGGCGCTCGCGGCGTAAGCCGTCGGCGGACCTACCGGAACGGCAGCTCGACCACCGTCGCGCTCGCGCCGGTGTCGCCGACGTGGAGCGTCGAGCCCGGCTCAGCCTCGCGGCGCACGAGCGCGAGCCCGATCGGCCCGAGGGTGGGGGAGACGACGCTGCTGGTGAGCGTCCCCACCCGGCGCCCGTCCAGCAGCAGCGCAGCGCCGGCCGCAGCCGGCTCGGAGAGCCGCAGCCCCCGCAGATGGCGCGTCGGGCGGCCCTTGTAGTGCAGGCGCGCGACCGTCTCCTGCCCCGGGTAGCAGCCCTTCGAGAAGCTCACCGCGCGTTCGTTGAGCCCGGCCTCCTGCGGGATCGTCGTGTCGTCGAGATCGATCCCGTAGCGCGGGCGCCCGGACTCGACGCGCAGCACCTCCGCGTCGGCCTCCTGGGCCTCGACGGCGCCCGCCTCGAGCAGCGCCGCGCGCACCCGAGCGGCCTGCTCGCTCGCGCACAGCACGTCGACGCCGGCATCGGTCGCGACGAGCACCACGGGGACGCCGGCGATCTCGCCGGGCCGGCTCGAGTGCTCCCGGGCCGGGAGGTCGGGGGCGCCCGCCACGGCGCGGCTGCGCGGCCCGATGAGCGAGAGCAGGCCGCGCTGCAGCGTGCGCTTGTGGAGCTCGGCGTCGAAGCCGACCAGGCCCCGGCGCAATGCGTCGAAGACCGCCTGCAGCGCGGCGCGCTCGGTGTCGAGCAGCAGCTCGTCGCCGGCGTCGAGCACGCGCAGGTCGCCGAGCATGCGGCCCTTCGGCGTCAGCACCGCGGCGTACAGGCCGTGCCCGGGCTCCAGGGCCTCGACGTCGTTGGTGACCAGCGCGTTCAGGGCCTCCTTCGCGCCCTTGCCGCTCAGCGCGAGCTTCCCGCGCTCGGAGCGGTCGAGCAGCGCGGCGCCCGTGCGCAGCGCGCCCGCCCCCTGCCTGACCTGGTCGGTCGCCGCCATCGAAGCCGAGGATACGCCGCGCTCCGGCACGGAAGTTCGAGCGCTTCCAAATTTGGTTGAGGCATGCCATAATCTGATGTTGTGGAGCCGCAGACCCAACGCCCGTCAGCGGCGGTCGAGGATTACGCGAAGGCGATCTACGCGCTCGAGCGCCGCGCCGATGGCGCGGTGACGACGACGGCGCTCGCCGAGCGCCTGGGCGTGACGCCCGCGTCGGCGTCCGGGATGGTTCGCAAGCTCGATGAGCTCGGGCTCGTGGCGCACGAGCCCTACCGCGGCGTCGTCCTCACCGAGGATGGGCGCCGCGTGGCGCTCGAGGTGATCCGCCACCATCGCCTGCTCGAGCTGCTCCTCACGGACCTCGGGCTCCCATGGGACCGCGTGCACGACGAGGCCGAGGTGCTCGAGCACCACATCTCCGAGGACCTCGAGCAGCTCATCGCCCGGCGTCTGGGGGACCCGACGCACGACCCGCACGGCGACCCGATCCCGACCGCAGAGCTGACGATCGACGAGGGCGTGACCGTCGCGCTCGACACGCTGGAGCCCGGCGAGCACGGGCGGTTCGTGCGCGTCTCGGACGCGGACCCCGAGATGCTGCGCTACCTCGGCGAGCGGGGGATCGCGCCCGGCGACCGTGTGCAGGTCGTCGACAAGCAGCCCTTCGGTGGCCCGACGTTCGCGCGCTTCGGGACGCGGACCCATGTGCTCGGCGGCGCGCTCGCCCGCGCCATGCGCGTCGAGGTCGACGGATGACGGCGCCCCCGCCGCCCGGCATGCGCGACGCGCTCCCGGCGCCAGCCGGGGCGCCGGCGACGATCCCCTCGGGCCTCGATGCCGAGACCGCGACGCTCCCGGGCCTGAGCGAGCTCCAGCGCCTGCGCGGGCGCGGGCGCCTGCGGACGCTGCTCGCGATGCTCGGCCCCGCCTTCGTGGCCTGCATCGCGTACGTCGACCCGGGCAACTTCGCCACGAACATCGCCGGGGGCTCGAGGTTCGGCTACCTCCTGCTGTGGGTGCTGCTGGCCGCGAACCTCATGGCGATGCTCATCCAGAACCTGTCGGCGAAGGTCGGCATCGCGACCGGGCGAAACCTCCCGGAGCTCTGCCGCGAGCACTTCTCGCGACGCACGTCGGTCCTGCTGTGGGCGCAGGCCGAGGTGATCGCGATGGCGACCGACCTGGCCGAGTTCGTCGGCGCGGCGATCGCGCTGAACATCCTCTTCCACGTGCCGCTGCTGCCCGCTGGGCTGATCACGGCGGTGGTGTCCTTCGCGATCCTCGCCCTGCAGCGCCGCGGGCACCGGCGCTTCGAGGTCGCGATCGCGTTCTTCCTCGGGATCATCCTGCTCGGGTTCCTCTACGACACGCTGCGCATCGGGTTCGACGCGGGCGCGGCCGCGCAAGGGTTCAAGCCGGCCTTCGAGGGCTCGGACAGCGTGCTGCTGGCCGCCGGCATCCTGGGGGCGACGGTCATGCCCCATGTGATCTACCTGCACTCGGCGCTCACGCAGGACCGCGTGCGCCCGCGCGGGGACGAGGAGAAGCGCACGCTGCTGCGCTTCCAGCGCCTGGATGTGACGATCGCCATGTCGCTCGCCGGGCTGGTGAACATGTCGATGCTCGTGATCGCCGCATCGCTCTTCCACGGCAGCCCGCTGCAGAGCCTTGACAGCATCCAGGGCGCCTATGCGGGGTTCCGCGAGCTCGTCGACCCGCGCGCGGCAACCGCGTTCGCCCTCGCGCTGTTGGCCTCGGGCTTCGCCTCCTCGAGCGTCGGCACGTATGCCGGACAGGTCGTCATGCAGGGCTTCGTGGCGCGCACGATCCCGCTCGCCGTGCGCCGCGCGATCACGATGGCGCCCGCGCTCGTCGTCCTGGCGATCGGCGTGAACCCGTCGCGCGCGCTCGTGATCAGCCAGGTGATCCTGTCGTTCGGGATCCCGTTCGCGCTCGTGCCGCTCGTGCTGCTCACGCGCCGGCGCGACGTGATGGGCGTCCTCGTCAACGCGCGCCGCACGACTGTCGCCGCCGCGGTGGTCGCGGCGGCGATCATCGCGCTGAACGTCTTCCTGGTGCTGCAGACGCTCGTCGGGTGATGCCCGCCGGATGCGTGATCAATCATCTAGGCTGGCGGCCATGGGCTTGGCGGACGGCTTCCAGGAGGTCATCGACGCGCTGCCGGACGACTGGACGGACCTCGAGCTCGACCTGCGCATCTTCGACGAGTCGCGCTACATCGAAGCCGCGACCTTCCTGGTGACGTGCAACGCGCAGCCGTACTCGCACCACGACTGGCACTGGCGCATCCTGTGCGCCCACCGCTTCGGCCACGCCGCGGCCGCGCCGGCCGTCCATCGCTCGCTCCTGTTCCTCGACGAGGCCGGCATCGACGGCGAGTTCGAGTTGCGCGAGGTCCGCACCGGCAGGGCGCCGGTGTTCCACGCCTGGGGGCGCCCGGAGAGCGTGCGCGAGGAGTTCCGCAGGCTCCACGACCAGTAGCGCGATGGCGCGCGTCGTCGCCGTCGCCTCGGACCTGCTGTTCGGCTCCCGGATCCAGGCCGCGCTCGCGGGCGCCGGCCACGAGGTGCGCCTCGTCCCCGGCGAGGCGCAGGCGCGGGCGGCGCTGCCCGGCACCGACGTGCTCGTCGTCGACCTTGCCGGCGACCCCCAGGCGGGCACAGCGCTCGTGGCCGCGCTGCGCGCCGAGGGGGCGCTCGGCACGACGCGCACGCTCGGCTGCTACAGCCACGTCGACACGGCGACGCGCGAGCGGGCCGAGCGCGCGGGGTTCGACCTGGTCGTGCCGCGCTCGCGGATGAACCGCGAGGGCCCCGAGCTCGTCGCGCGGCTCGCCGGGGCCTGAGCGGCGCGTTACGGCGCGTTCGCCGCGCGGGTGTCGAACACCGTGCCGACGCGCGGCGGACGCGGCACGATGCCGAAGCGGGCCTCCCACGCCGCCCAGCGGCGCAGCACCGCCGGATCGAGCGTGCCGAAGCGCCCGCCGGGCGCGATCAGCGCGGGCCGCACGGCGGCGAACTCGGCCGCCGCGGTGGCGCGGTCGGTGCCGGGCGCGACGGCTTCGAGCGCACCCAGCGCCGCCGCCGGCGAGCGGACCGCCGCGTCGTAGCCGCGGCGCAGCGCGGCGATCGTCCCGTGCACGAGCGCCGGGTCGTCGCGGGCCGTCTGGCGCGTCGTCGCGAGCACGAGCTCGGGATAGGGCGGGGCGCCGTAGTCGTCGACGCGGAAGACGCGCGTCCCCGGGCGCCGGCGCGCGAGCGCGACGCCCTCGGCGTTCCAGAAGCCGGTGGCACCCGCCACACGCCCGACGAGCAGCGCGGGCACCGCCTGGAAGCCGATGGTGACCGTTCGCACCTTGGCGGGGTCGCCGCCGTCGCCCTGGACGACCGAACGAGTGCCGCCGCACCCGGCGGCCGCACCGGCAAGCGCGAGCGCGGCCGGCAGGAGGACGGCGCGCCACGACGAAATCCTCGGAGCCGGCATCGGGGCCGAGCTTGGGCCCGAGCCCGTCCGTCCGTCCCCTGACCACGAAAGGACGCCTGATGGAGCAACGAGGTTGGCCCGCGTACGTCGCGGAGCTCATCGGGACCTTTCTCCTGGTCTTCTTCATCTGCCTGGTCGTCACGGTCAACTCCAGGGGCGTCCTCGGCGTCACGGACTGGGCCGTCATCGGCCTCGTCCACTTCCTCGCGCTGTCCCTGCTCGTCGCGGCGCTCGCCGGCGCCTCCGGCGCCCACCTGAACCCCGCCGTGACGGTCGCGCTCGCGGCGATGCGCAAGATCCGGGGCGGGGACGCGGCGATCTACATCCTCATGCAGTTCGCCGGAGGGGTGCTCGCCGCGCTGCTCGTCAAGGCGTTCCTCAAGAACGTGGGACGAGCGGCGAACTACGGCGCTCCGGCCGTGAACCACACCTTCCTCTCGAGCAACCTCGCCGGCTCGGCGGCCGAGGCGGTCGGGACGTTCCTGCTGCTGTCTGCGATCGTCGGCTCGGCGATCATCTTGGAGAACCGCAGCTCGCTGACCCCGGTTGCGATCGGGGCGGCTCTCGGTGCCGCGCTCCTGGCGATCGGTCCGCTGACGGGCGGCAGCTTCAACCCCGCGCGAGCCTTCGGCCCCGCGCTCGTCGGCGACGCCTTCAACGGGTTCGGCACCTTCGTGCTCGTGTACTTCGTCGGTCCCGTCGTCGGCGGGCTGCTCGCCGCCTTCGCGATCCGTGCCATCTACCCGGGCGACGCCGAGGCGGCCGAGGCCGTCGAGCCGCCCGGCCAGCCGATCTGATCGCCGGCGGCCCCGCCGCGGCGGGGCCGCCGCGGCGCATCCGTAGACTCCGGCGCGTCCGCTGAAGGACCACTCGATGCGCCGCCGCGTAACGTTCTCCCGCAACTACACGCTCTCGCTCTCGCGGACGTGCCGGTGCTACTGCAAGTACTGCGCGTTCTCGACGCACAGGGCGCACCTCTACGCGCCGGACGAGGTTGAGCGCCTGCTCGACGACGCGGTGCGGCGCCGCGCCAAGGAGCTGCTCGTGCTCACCGGCGAGCGCCCCGAGGTCGACCCGGTCGTCGCTGCGCGCCTGCGCGAGTACGGCCACGAGGACTTCACGAGCTACGTCGTCTGGGCGTGCGGGCGGGCGCTCGAGCGCGGGCTGCTGCCGCACACGAACCTCGGGGTGCTCGCGCCCGAGGATCTCGCGCGCCTGCGCGAGGTGACCGCCTCGCAGGGCCTGATGCTCGAGTCGATCTCCGAGCGGCTGATGGAGACGGTGCACGCCGGCTCGCCGACCAAGCACCCGGCGCGCCGCCTGGAGACGATCCGCGCCGCGGGCGAGCTGCGGATCCCGTTCACCAGCGGCATCCTCGTCGGACTGGGGGAGACCGAGGACGAGCGGATCGCCTCGCTCGAGGCGCTCGCCCGCGTGCACGCCGAGCACGGGCACCTGCAGGAGGTGATCCTCCAGAACTTCGTCCCGCACCAGCGCTACTACGGCCGCGAGCCGGCGCAGATCGCCGACGCCGGCGCGCGGCGCTACTGGGCGACCGGGATCGGCGAGCAGCCGGCGCTCCCGCTCCCCGACTGGGCCTGCGAGGTGACGATCGACGACATGCTGCGCCTGGTGCGGGAGGCGCGCCGCCTGCTGCCCGGCGTCGGCGTCCAGGTGCCGCCGAATCTCGCCGACTGGTGGCCGGAGCTCGTCGCCGCCGGTGCCACCGACCTCGGCGGGCTGAGCGCCAACGGCGACCACATCTCGCCCGAGCACCCGTTCCCCAGCCCCCACCAGGTGCGCCGGCGCCTGCAGGAGGACGGCGTGGCGCTGACCGAGCGCCTCTGCGTCTACCCGCAGTACATCGACAAGGAGTGGGTCGACCAGGGGGTCCTGGACACGATTCGCCAGCGCTACTGGAGCTTCATCCCGCGCCGCGGCTCCGGCCGCGCCGAGCCGCCGCGGCCGCTGCGCCCCGACCTCGTCGCCGGCGCGATCGCCAAGGGGCGCGACGGGGCGTGGCTCTCGCCGGACGAGCTGACCGCGCTGTTCGCCGAGACGCGGCCAGAGGCGATCGAGGACCTGCGCCAGGCGGCCGACGAGCTGCGCGCCGAGCTCGCCGGCGAGACCGTCACGTTCGTCGTCAACCGCAACATCAACGTCTCGAACATCTGCACCGTCGGGTGTGCCTTCTGCGGCTTCGGGCAGGGCCGGCGCTCGCCGGAGGCCTACGAGCACGACGCGGCGGACTTCACTCGGCGCGTGCGCGAGGCGGTCGCCTTCGGCGCCAGCGAGCTGTGCATCCAATCCGGAATCCACCCCGACTGGCAGCTCGAGGACTACCTCGGATGGCTGCGCCTGGCGAAGACGACGGCGGCCTCGCTCGGCGCGGACATCCACCTGCACGCCTACAGCCCGATGGAGATCGCCCACATGTGCGATGTCAGCGGGCTGCCCCCGGCGGAGGTGTTCGCGCGCCTGGCGGACGCGGGCCTGGGCTCCACACCGGGCACGGCTGCCGAGGTCCTGCACGACGGCGTGCGCGAGCGGATCAGCCCGAACAAGCTGCCCGTCGCGCGCTGGGTGGAGATCATCGAAGCCAGCCATCGTGCGGGCCTGCGCTCGACCTCCACCGTGATGTTCGGGCACATCGAGGAGCCGTGGGAGCTGGCCGAGCACATGCGCGTGATCCGCGAGCTGCAGGAGCGCACCGCCGGCATCACCGAGTTCGTGCCGCTGTCGTTCATCCCGTTCCACACGCTGCTCGGGCGCACGCACGGGATCGAGGAGATCAGCCGCGACGAGAACCTCAAGCACACAGCGGTGTTCCGCCTCGCGCTCGGCCGCAGCATCCCGAGCGTGCAGGCAAGCTGGGTGAAGATGGGGCTCGACGCGGCGACCGAGGCGCTGCGCTGGGGCGTCAACGACCTCGGAGGGACCCTCATGGAGGAGAGCATCAGCCGGCTCGCGGGCAGCTACCACGGCGTTCGGCTCGAGCCGCGCGACCTCGCACGCGCCGCGCACCGGGCGGGGCGCCCGGCCGCCGAGCGGGGCACGCTGTACGACCTGCGCGCGTGCTATCCGCTCGGCGTCCTGCCTGAGTCCGACGAGGACGAGGCCGCGGTCGGCGATGCGCTCGCCGCGCGTGAGGTGGCGGCATGAGCCCGGCAGCCGACGAGGGTCAGGCGATCACCGCTGAGGGCCTGGACGCGCTGAAGGCCGAGCTCGCCGAGCTCGAGGGCCCGGCCCGCGAGGCGCTCTCGAAGCGCATCCAGGCGGCGCGTGCGGAGGGCGACCTCAAGGAGAACGCGGAGTACCACGTCGCCAAGGAGGACCAGGCGCACCTGGAGACAAAGATCCTGCGCCTGCGCGAGCGGCTGCGCCGCGCGGTCGTCGTCGAGGCCGATCACGACGCGCAGACCGTCGCCTTCGGCAGCACGGTGACCGTCACGGACCTCGAGGCGGGCCGCGAGCAGCGCTTCACGATCGTCGGTCCGACCGAGGCCGACCTCTCAGCCGGGCGGCTCTCGAGCGAATCGCCGGTGGCCACGGCGCTGATGGGCGCCGCGCCGGGCGACGTCGTCGAGGTGCAGACCCCGCGCGGCGCGCGGCGCTGGCGCGTGGACCGGCTCGGCGCCGGCGAGTAGCATCGCGCAACCCGACCACGAGGAGGACGACGGCATGGCCGAGTACACGGCTGCGAGGATCGACGACATCGAGGGCATCTACGGGGGTTCGTTCAAGCGCGTGCGCGCGGCGCTCGGAGTCTCCGCGTTCGGCATGCAGGTGATCGACATGCCGGCGGGCGCCACCGGCTACCCCGAGCACGACCACAGCCAGGACGGGCAGGAGGAGGTCTACGTCGCCCTGCGCGGCTCGGCGACGATGGACATCGAGGGCGAGCAGGCGCCGCTCGACGCCGACCACATCGTGAGCGTCAAGCCCGGCACGAAGCGCGTCGTGCGCCCCGGCCCCGACGGCGTGCGCCTGCTCGTGATCGGCGGCGTCGCGGGCGCGGCCTACGAGCCCCCGGCGTTCACCGAGCTCGGCGCCCCGGACCCGATGGCCTCGCGGTAGGCACCGCCCGGGCCGAGAGTCCGCATCGCACGTGCGGCGTGCGCCTGCGAGGCGCGCGCTGATCAGAACAGGTCCTCTGCACGCGGGCGCACGAGCGCCGCGGCGCCGGGGCCGTCGTCGGCGGTGACATGGCGCTCGAGCCCGTGGACCGCGACCGCGGGGATGCGCGAGTCCTTGCCGCGCACGAGGTCGGCGGCGGCCGCGGCCTCGTCGGCGACCGCGATCCAGGTGGCGTGCAGCTCGCGGCCGTCGGCGTCGGCGCGCCCGCGCCAGTCCTCCAGCGGACCGAGTCCCGCGACGCCGATCGCGATGTCGACCTGGCCGTTGCGCCAGGCGCGCCCGAACGAGTCGGAGATGACGACCGCGGGCCGTCCCGGGAGCCCCGCGCGCAGGCGCCGAGCGCTCGCGTCCGGGTCGCGCGGCAGCGTGACAACGCGCCCTGAGGCCCCGGCGTTCGAGGCGTCGACCCCCGCGTTGGCGCACACGAACCCGTGGTGCGTGCGGCAGATCAGCACGCCGCGCGCGGCGCGCACGAGCTCCGCGCTCTGGTCGAGCACGACCTGGGTGTGCCTGGGGTCCCTGTCGTGCTCGGCCGCGAGCGCCAGCGCCCGTTCGGAGGGGATCACCTGCGCGAGGTCGACCACCGCGCCCTCGGCCTTCGAGACGACCTTGTGGGCGACGACGAGCACGTCGCCCGGGCCGAGCGCCCCCGCGCCTGCATCGATCAGCAGCGCGGGGAGGTCGTCGCCCGGGCGCACCTCGGGTAGCGCCGCGAGCGCCGCAGCCTGCAGGCGGCTCATGCGCGCGCGACGCGGCTCAGCGCGTCGCGCGTGTAGAAGGCGGTGCGCGGCGGGGCCTGCGCGAGCGCCTGCTGGAGCGCCTCGAGGTCCTCGAGCGTGTCGACGTCGAGCAGCAGCGAGGGCAGTTCCTGCACGCGCACCGCAGCGCTCGCCTCGCGCGCCAGCTCCTCGTGGCGCCGGCAGCTGTCGTCGCCGAAGCTCGGTCGGATGACGTCCGGCGGCGTGAGCAGGAGCGCGTTGGTGCCTGCGTGGTGGCGATCGGGAACGATGACCACCTCGGGCCCGTCGGAGAGGCGCTCCAGCAGGTCGTCGATCTCCTGCGGGTCGATCGCCGGCGCGTCACCCGGCACCAGCAGCGCGTGGAACGCGCCCTGCTCCAGCGCCCAGTCGATCCCGCGCTGGGCGGCCTCGCTGTGGCCGTCGGTCGGCTCGTCGGGAATCACCTGCGCGCCGTATGTGCGGGCCAGCACCTCGGCGTTCGAATCCCCGGTGACGACGACGACGTCGTCGACGGTCTCGCAGCGGCGCAGCGCCTCGAGCGCATCGGTGAGCATCCCGGTGGCCAGTGCCACCCGGTCGGAGGGGCGCAACCCGCCCTCGGCGAGCCGCTGCTTGGCCTGCGCGAAGCGCTTGACCGGCAGCACCGCGACGACGCTCATGCGTCCATTCTGACGGCGTCGGCGAGCTCAAGTGCGGCCTCCGCCACCGCCCGGCGGCCCGCGGCGTCGCTCATGAGCGTCGGGCCGATCCGCACGGGCATGTGGGCCACACCCTCGTCCTCGTCGGCGAGCAGCGCGTCGGCGACGCCCTCGTACGCGCGCGCCACGCCCGCCGAGCTCAGCGGCAGGCCGGCGCCCGCCATGAAGCTCGCCGTCGGGCCCTTGAGCACGCGGCCTTCGACCAAGGGCGACACGGCGACGACCGGCGCGGCGCTGTCGCGCAGCGCCTCGCGCATGCCGGGGACGGCGAGGATCGGGCCGATCGAGATGATCGGGTTCGATGGGCCGATGACGATCGCGCGCGCCGTCGCCAGCGCCTCGAGCACCTGCGGCGTGGGGCGCGCGGCGTCGATGCCGTCGAAGTCGACGGCGTCGACCGGGCCGGCGGCATGCTCGCGGATCAGGAACTCCTGCAGGCCGACGATCCGCCCGCCGGTGCCGACCCGCGTGCGGACCTGCTCGTCGCACATCGGCAGCACGCGCGCCCGCAGCCCCAGCGCGGCGTCGAGCGCGGCGAGGGCCTGCGTGGGCGTCGCCCCGCCGTCCAGCATGCGGCGGCGCTCCAGGCACCAGGCGAGGTCGCGGTCGCCGAGGTTGAACCACACCTCGGCGCCGAGGGCGCGCAGCGCGTCCATCACGGCGAAGCTGTCGCCCGCCAGACCCCAGCCACGCTCGTCGATGCGCCCGGCGAGCCAGAAGCTCACGAGGTCGGGGTCGGGGGAGACGTGCGCCCCGTAGATCTCGAGGTCGTCGCCGGTGTTCGCGATGACCGCGAGGTCATCACCGACGAGCTCGAGCATCCCGCTCGCGAGCTTGGCGCCGCCGGTGCCCCCGGCCAGGACGACGACGGTGCTCTCGGGCCCGGCCATCCGCGCGGAGTATAGGTTTCAGCCCATGCCACCGGACGGACCGACCGCGCCCGCGCCCGCGCTGCCGCGGGAGGTGCGGATTCGCGAGGTCGGTCCTCGGGACGGCTTTCAGAACGAGCCAGAGATCATCGCGACCGCCGACAAGGTGCGGCTCGTCGAGGGGCTCGCGCGCACGGGCCTGCGCCGGCTGGAGGTCACGAGCTTCGTACGCCCGGACGTGATCCCGCAGCTCGCCGACGCGCGCGAGGTGCTCGAGGCGATCGATGTGCCCCCGGAGGTCAGCCTCTCGGTGCTTGTCCCGAACGAGCGCGGGCTCGACAACGCGCTTGCGCTGCGCGAGGCGCACCGGGGATCGCGCCCGGCGTTCGACGAGGTGAACGTGTTCCTGAGCGCCACCGAGTCGCACAACCGCGCAAACGTCAACCGCTCGATCGCCGAGTCGCTCAGCGGGCTCGAACGTGTGCTCGAGCGCTCGCGCGCGGCCGGCCTGCGCTGCGAGGGCGTCATCTCGGTCGCCTTCGGATGCCCGTACGAGGGGCACGTCGCGCCCGAAGCCGTGTTCGCCATCGCGGGGCGGCTCGCCGCCGCCGGCGCGCAGGAGATCGGCTTCGGCGACACGACCGGGATGGCCAACCCGCTGCAGGTGCGCGCGTTCTTCGCCGCGGCGCGCGCGCGCCTGGGCGCGGACATCGAGCTGACCGCGCACTTCCACAACACACGGGGGCAGGGCCTCGCGAACGTCCTCGCCGCGCTGGAGGCCGGCTGCGCGAGCTTCGAGTCGAGCTTCGGCGAGCTCGGCGGCTGCCCGGTCCCGGCCGGCGCGACCGGCAACATCGCGACCGAGGACCTCGTCTCGATGCTCCATGAGATGGGCATCGAGACTGGGGTCGACCTGGAGGCGCTGCTCGCATGCGCGCGCGACCTGCGCGCGGTGCTCGGGCGCCCGCTCGGCAGCCACACCCTGATCGCCGGGCCCGTCGACTGGCGCTGACCGTCGCGGGACCCCGCGGTGGCCGGGTATCCGATGCCGCGGACGGACCTCAGCGGAACGCTGCGCGCTTCGTGCGCCCTTGGGCGCCAAACCTCCATGCAGGGAGGCGCGCCATGGACGGCGAAAGACGTTCAGCCATGCTCGCGCGCGGATCCACGATGCTCGTCACCAGCGCTGCCTCCCACGTGCCCGCGCGCGGACTCTCCCGCGCCGAGCGCAACGAGCTCGCCGACGTCCTCGCCGAGGGCGCAGTCGAGGCCGGCTTCCAGCCGATCGTCGAGCTCTCCAGCGGGCGCGTCGTCGGCTGGGAGGCGCTCGCGCGCGGCCCGCGCGGCAGCACGCTCGAGCGCCCCGACAACCTGTTCGCGGCCGCGCGCGCCGCGGGCCGGCTCGAAGAGCTCGACTGGCTGTGCCAGCGCAACGCGCTGCGGGCCGCACTGCGGGCCGGGGTCCGCGCGCCATGCGTGCTGTTCCTCAACGTCGAGCCCGACACCTCGGGCTTCCTGCCGCTCGAGCTGCGCGAGCTCTACGCCCGCGCCGGCGCGCAGATGACGGTCTGCATCGAGGTCACCGAGCGCGCGCTCACCCAGCGCCCGGGGGTGCTGCTGGGCCATGTCTCCGACATGCGCGCGCTGGGCTGCGCGGTCGCGCTCGACGACGTCGGCACGGATTCCGACACGCTGGCGATGATGAGCCTGCTGGCGCCCGACGTCATCAAGCTCGATCTGCAGCTGGTGCAGCGCAGCCCGGACGCAGACGTGGCCGAGGCGCTCCATGCGGTCGCCGCGCAGGCCGAGCGCTCCGGGGCGCGCATCCTCGTCGAGGGCGTCGAGACCGAGACGCAGGCCGAGGTCGGCAATGCGCTCGGTGCCAGCCTCGCGCAGGGGTTCCTCTATGGGCGGCGCAGCCCGATGATCTCGCTGCCCGAGCCGCCGACCGGCGTCGTGGTCGGCGCCGGCCGCCATCCCGACCCGCGGGACCTGGCGCCGTTCGAGCTGGCCTCGGCGCGCCGCAGCCCGCGCTGCTGCACGCGCGCGCTGCTCACGGCGATGACCGAGCACCTCGAGGAGCAGGCGCGCGCGCTGGGCGGCACCGCCGTGCTCGTCGCCGCCTTCGAGCACGAGCTGCGCTTCACCGACCAGGTGCGTGCACGCTACGCCGAGCTCGGCGCCCAGCTGGCGTTCTGCGCGATCGTCGGGGCCGACGTGCCGCCCAGTCCGGCGCCGGGCGTGCACGGCGGCCCCGAGCGCAGCGAGTGGACTGTCGCGGTCGTCGCGCCGCACTTCGCGGCGGCGCTCGTGGCGCACGAGCGCCGCGAGCCCGGGCGCGCGGGCGAGCCGCGCTTCGACTACGTGCTGACCTACGACCGCGAGCTGGCCACCGCGGTCGCGGCCTCGCTCACCGCGCGCGTCTCGACCTGACGCCGCCTGCGGCTCCCGATGGTCGGCGCCACGGCGTCGCGGGACCGATCCATCTAGGGTTCGCCGCCCAGCAAGGAGACGGCGGACACCCGGGAGGGGCGCAGAAGATGGCGGAGATCAAGAGGGTCGGCGTGCTCGGCGCGGGCCTCATGGGCCACGGGATCGCGCAGGTCACCGCGACGGCCGGCTACGACGTGGTGCTGCGCGAGGTCGACGACGCGACGCTCGCCAAGGGCATCGGGCGGATCGAGAAGCAGCTGGCGCGCGCAGTCGAGAAGGGCCGCGGCACGCAGGAGGAGGCCGACGCGGTGCGCGGGCGGATCCACGGCACGACCGACTACGCCGACCTCGCCGACTGCGATCTGGTGATCGAGGCGATCACCGAGAACCTGCAGCAGAAGCTGGACATGTGGCGCGCGGTGGACCCCGTCGTCAAGCCCGAGGCGATCTTCGCGACGAACACCTCGTCGCTGGCGGTCATCGACCAGGCAGCGGTCACGAGCCGCGCGGACCGCTTCCTCGGACTGCACTACTTCAATCCCGCCCAGGTGATGAAGCTCACCGAGGTCGTGCGCGCCGTGACGACCTCGGACGAGGCCTTCCAGGCCGGGCTCGAGTTCGCGCGCTCGCAGGGCAAGCTCGCCATCCCGACGCGCGACACCGCCGGCTTCATCGTCAACCGGCTGCTCGTGCCCTACATGCTCGATGCGATCCGCGCCTACGAGGAGGGCGTGGGCGCCGTCGACGAGATCGACGAGGCGATGAAGGCCGGCGCCGGCCATCCGATGGGCCCGCTCACACTCGCCGACTTCGTCGGCCTGGACACGCTCGGCTCGATCTGCGACGTGCTCTGGGACGAGTTCCGCGAGCGGCGCTTCGCCCAGCCGCCGACGCTGCGCAAGATGCTCAGCGCGGGCTGGTACGGGAAGAAGAACGGCATGGGCTTCTACGACTACTCGGGCGAGGCGCCGGTCGTGAACCCGGGCGTCTGAGGGCGATGAGCGACCTGGACTCGGCGCGCGAGCGGGCCCTGGCCGGCGGCCCGGAGCACCACCGCGAGAAGGCGGCGGCCCAGGGCAAGCTGCCCGTCCGCGAGCGGCTCGCGCTGCTGCTCGATGACGGGTCGTTCGCCGAGGAGGCGCTGCTGGCCAACTGGGATAAGGACGGGCTCGGAGCCGACGGCGTCGTCACCGGCGTCGGCGAGGTCGACGGCCGCCCGGTGGCGGTCATGGCCAACGACCCGACTGTGAAGGCGGGCTCGTGGGGCTGGAAGACCGTCGAGAAGATCGTGCGCATCCAGGAGCGCGCACTCGACCTGCGGATCCCGATGATCTACCTGGTCGACTCGGCGGGGGCGCGGATCACCGACCAGGTGCTCATGTTCCCCGGCCGGCGCGGCGCGGGGCGGATCTTCCACAACGAGGTGAAGCTCTCCGGGCTCGTGCCGCAGGTCTGCGTGCTGTTCGGCCCGAGCGCCGCAGGGGGCGCCTACATCCCGGCGTTCTGCGACCTCGTGATCATGCGCGACGGCAACGCGTCGATGTACCTCGGGTCGCCGCGCATGGCCCAGATGGTCATCGGCGAGGACGTGACGCTCGAGGAGATGGGCGGTGCGCGCATGCACACGGGCACCTCCGGCTGTGGACACGCGCTCGTGAAGACGGACGCCGAGGGCGTCGCGCTGGCGCGCCGCTACCTCTCGTACTTCCCGACGAGCTGGGAGGCCCCCGTGCCGGCCGGCGAGCCGCGGCCGCCCGGGTCGGACACCGCGTTCGCCGAGATCGTCCCCGAGGATGAGAACAAGCCCTTCGACATGCGCCTGCTGCTGGACACGCTGATCGACGCCGGCTCGTTCCTGGAGATTCACGCGCGCTGGGCGAAGGAGCTGATCGTCGGGTACGCGCGCATCGACGGCAAGGTCGTCGGGATCGTCGCCAACCAGCCCCGCCAGAAGGGCGGTGTGCTGTTCGTCGACTCCGCCGACAAGGCGGCGCGGTTCATCTGGACCTGCAACGCCTTCGGGATCCCGCTGCTGTTCCTCGCGGACGTGCCCGGCTTCATGATCGGGACGGCGGTCGAGCGCCAGGGGATCATCCGCCACGGAGCGAAGATGATCAGCGCGGTCAGCGAGGCGACGGTGCCCAAGCTCTGCGTGATCGTCCGCAAGGCCTACGGCGCCGGCCTCTACGCGATGGCGGGCCCCGCGTTCGAACCGGACGCGACGATCGCGCTGCCGTCCGCGTCGATCGCCGTGATGGGCCCCCAGGCGGCGATCAACGCCGTGTTCTACAACCAGCTGCAGGCGATCGCCGACGACGAAGAGCGGGCCGCCCGGACCGAGGAGCTGCGGCGCGAGTACGCCGAGGACATCGACGTCCTGCACCTCGCCAGCGAGCTTGTCGTCGACGCCGTCGTGCAGCCCGAGGACCTGCGCGGCGAGATCGCGCGCCGCTTCGCCCACGCGACCGGAAAGCGCCGTGACTGGCCCGCCAAGCGCAACGCGGTCACGCCGGTCTAGACACAACGCCGTCAGTAGCGACCGTCCTCGTCCGGGTGCACCCACAGCGGGCGCGCCCCGGCGGGCGGGCGCGGCCGTGGCCGGGCGACGGGCGGCGGCACCGAGCGGGCGGCCGCGACGCGGGCCGGCGCGGCGGGCCGGCGCCGCGGCGCCGGCGCCGGCGCCCGGCCGACGCCGGGGCCGCTCAGCATCCGCATGGCGAAGAGGATCCCGACGGGGACCACGGAGGCGAGCAGCACCACCTGGAGCCAGCGCTGGCCCGCGTCGGTGCCGGCGCCCAGAACGTGGACGATCGCGAGCGCGTAGGCGGCGAGGGTGAACCGGTGGATCTGGCGCCAGCGCTGTGCGCCGATCTCGCGGCGGGCGTAGAAGGACAGCCCGAGCAGCGCGATCCCGTAGCCGGCGATGATGCCGATGCCGGTGTAGAGCGGGCGGTAGTGCGACTGGAACGGGATCGCGATCCCGATGATTCCCGGGCGCAGCCAGCGGTCGCCGAGCAGGGTGAGCCCGTGCACCGCGAGCGCGACGAGTCCCGCGATCGCGATCGCCTCGTGCAGCGGCCGCAGACGCGCCTTGGCGCCCGCGCGCCGGGGGAGGTTGTTGGCCATGATCAGCCCCAGCACGACCGCGCCGGTGACGCACAGGAGTGCCACGATCCCCGCCGACCGGGACGCCAGCCACCAGCCGTAGTGCAGGGGATCGGCGCGCACGTCAGGAGGTCGTGCTCTGCAGCGGCGCCGGCTGCTGGGGCTGCGGCGCCTGGTACTGGGGCTGCGGCGCCTGGTATTGCGGCTGCGCAGGCTGCGGGGCCTGGTACTGCGGCTGGGCGTCCTGCGGGGCCTGGTCCTGCGGCTGCGACTGCTGGTCTGGGGAGCCGTAGCCGCCGGAGCCGGAGCCGTTGTCGCCGTAGCCCTGGTCGTACTCCTGCTGGGCCTGCTGCTCGGCCTGCGCCTGAGCCTGCACCTGCGCGCGCGCGGCGCGGGCCTGTGCCTGCGCGTAGGCCTGTCGGCGAAGCGCCTTCGCGCGCTTGGCGTTCGCCGACAGCGCAGGGTCGTGGCCGCTCGCCATCTGCGCGGACAGCAGCACGAGCACCACGACGAAGAGCGCGATCGTGCTCCAGGCGACGACGTGCGTGCGCCTGCTCATGCGGTTGCGGTCGGGCACCGGGACAAGTCTCGCGGCCGATGCTGAAGATTCGGCAAAGGAACCCTGAGAGATGCCCGAGAGGCCCCGGGCCTCGCGCGCGCCCTACGGATAGACCTGCTCCCCGGTGGTGCTGTCGGTCACGATGATCGCGACGGACGGGCACGCCTCGGCCGCCTCGAGCACGAGGTTGTCGGGGCCGGTGCCGATCACTTCGGCCACATCACCGTCGAGGGCGAACACGCCGGGGGCGATCTCGACGCAGTCGCCGTGCGCGGCGCAGGCGGTCTCGTCGATGGTCGGGATGAAGGTCATGCTGCCTTTCTGACGGGGTCGGCGGACGGAGTGAGGAGGGTGCGCAGCCGGGGGAGCTCGCGCGGCCGCGCCGCCGCGAGGGCGGCGACCGGCCTGCCGGCGCGCAGGACGACGGCGGTGAACGAGCGGGCGGCGGGGTCGCCGTCGAGTTTCACGGCATCCGCCCCTGCCGGATCTCCGAGGCCCTGGATGCGCACGCCGTGCACGTCGCTCCACCAGCTCGTGAGTGGCGTGGCCGCGGGCGTACGCCCGAGGATCGCGTGCGCGGCCGCGCGGCCCTGGTGGGCCGCGAGCTCCCAGTGGTCGCCGCCGGCGACATCGCCGGCAGCCTGGATTTCGGGCCGGGCGAGGAGTTGCGCGAGCGGTGCGGGCAGCCAATCGGTCACGGCCTGGACGCCGATCGCGACGAGCAGCATGTCGAGCTCGACGCGGCCGCCATCCTGCAGGCGCAGCGCCTCGAGACGGTCGCCGGTCCCGATCAGGCCGGCCACGCGCGAGCCGAGCAGGACCTCGACGCCCTCCTCGCGCTGCACGCCCACGAGCCAGGTGGCGAGCTGCGGATGCAGCGCGCGGGCGAGCGGAAGCGGCTCGGCCTCGACGAGCGTCACGACGGCACCGCGGCCGCGCGCCGTGGCGGCGACCTCCTGGCCGATCAGGCCCGCCCCGAGCACCGCGAGGCGCACGCCCGGCGTGAGCGCCTCGCGCAGTCGCCCCGCGTCGTCGAGCGTGCGCAGCACGTGCACGTTCGCGTACGGCTCGGTGCCGGGGAGGGGGCGCGGACGGCTGCCGGTCGCGATCACGAGGTGCTCGTAGCGCAGCGCCGAGCCGGAGGCCAGCAGCAGCCGGCGCCGCTCGGCATCCAGGCCGGCGGCCGGGTCGCCGAGCACGAGCTCGACGTCGCGCTCGGCGTGCCAGCCCTGCGGGCGCAGCGCGAGCTCGTGTGCGTCGCGCTCGCCCGCCAGGAACTCCTTCGAGAGCGGAGGCCGGTCGTACGGCGCGACGGGCTCGGCGCTGACGATCCGCACCGGCGCCTCGTACCCGCCCTGGCGCAGCGCCTCGGCGCAGCGCTGTGCCGCCAGGCCGCCGCCCGCGATGATGACGCCGGCACTCATCGCCCCGCCTCGCTCGTGGCGGCGGCGACGCGCGGGCGCTCGCGGCGGCGGGCGGCGCGCTCCTGGGCGGCGGCGAGCCGCCGCGCGGCGGCCGCCCGCTCGTCGGTGGCCGGCCGCGGCGCGGGCGTGCGCCGCGTGCCGGGCTTGGCGAGCACCCGTCGCACGAAGAGCGCGACGATCGGCACGCCGGTGATCAGCAGGATCGCCTGCATCCACGGCTGGGACGCGTCGGTGCCCGAGCCCAGCGTGTGGATCACGGCGAGCGCCCACACGGCGACGGTCGCGCGGTGCAGCTTGCGCCAGAGCTTCGCGCCGATGCGCCGGCGGGCGTAGAAGGTGAGGCCGAGGAACGCCGCGAGGTAGCCGGCGACGACGCCGAGGCCGGTGAACGCGGGCCGGTAGCTCAGCGTGAAGGGGATCGCGATGCTCTGGAGCGTCGGGTGCAGGAACGCGTCGCCCAGCAGGGTCAGGCCGTGGACGGCGATCGCGACGAGTCCCGCGAGCGCGGTCGACTCGTGCAGCGCCAGCAGCTGGCGCTTGGCGCCGGGCCGCCGTGGCAGCCCGTTGGCCATCATCAGGCCGATGATCACGGAGATCGAGACGGCGGCGAGGGCGACGATGCCGGCGGAGCGCGAGGCGAGCCACCAGCCGTAGTCGAGGGGGTTGGGTCCGGTCATCGGAGGGTCTTCCCGTTCAGGCGGAGGGTCACACGGGGTGCCGGCTCGAGCCGGCCGATGCGCTCGACCTGTCCGTGCTCGTCGACGGTCAGGCCGCCGTGCCGGGCCAGGACGAGGCGCGCACCGCGCGGCCCGGCGAGGACCGCCGCCTTCGCGAGCGCCTCGGCCTGCACGGCCGTCGGCGCGAGCGCGGTGGCGGCGACCAGGCCGGTGAAGGCCGGCTCGCCGGTCGCGGGATCGATGAGATGGTGGGAGATGCGCCCATCGGCGGTGTGCCAGATGCGCGAGCGCAGGCCGGAGGTCGCCACGGCGCCGTCGCGGACCTGCACGGTCTGGAACATCTCGCCGGTGAAGGGGTGCTCGACCTCGACGTCGCGCACGAGGCCTGCGCTGCCGCCGATCCGCAGGTCGCCGCCGCAGTCGACGGCCCAGGCGTCGAACCCGTCGAGCAGCGCCGCGGCGAGATCGGCGGCGTGCCCCTTGCCGCTGCCGCCGGTGTCGAGGCGCATCCCGATCGGGCGGACGACGACGCCGGCCGCGTCGTCCAGGCGGATCGCACGCCACGGCGCGCCAGGGCGCGGGGAGGCGGGACGGCGCGGGACGTCGGCAAGCGCGTTCAGTGCTTCGCGCAGCGGGGCGCGTCTGGCGCGGTTCCAGGTCTCGCGGTAGCCGGCCGTCTCGAGCTCGTCGAGCAGCGCGGGGTCGACGAGCCCGTCGGTGAGCTCGGCGGCCTCGAGCGCTGCGCCGATCGCGCTGCGCATCAGCTCGGAGGCGGGGACGCGCTCACGCGGATCGGCGTTGAGCCGGCTGAGCTCGGAGCCCGGGCGAAAGCGCGAGAGCGCGGCGTCATAGGCGACGAGCAGCGCCTCGACCGCGTCGGCGGCCTCGGCGGGTGTCGCCAGTCCGGCCCGGGTCGGATTGCCGACGACGACCCGGATGTGCGTGCCCATGAGCGCGAACTCGCGATCGACGGGCGCGGTGCCCAGGGCGTCGTGGGGCCCGGAGGCGGTGTCGTGGGTCGTGGATCGGATCATCGCTGGCTCTCAGTGTGCGGTTCGCGGTCCGAAGGCGCGATCAACGGTCGGTCAAGACTTGGGAAAGGACGGCGGGACGTCAGGAGGTGGCCGTCTGGACGCTCGACAGCGTCGAGCTCTGCGGCACGCTCGCGGTCGTGGCGGTGCTCGAGCCGGTCGCGGCGCCGTGTGAGGCTTGGGCGCCGGAGGTCGTCTGCTGGCCGGCGGCGGCGCGCAGGCCGAGGAAGCCGAAGGTCGTCAGGAAGAGCGCCGCGCAGGTGCCGTAGACGGCGAGCGCGTTGCGCGAGAGGTGGCGGCTGGTGCGCGGCGGGCGGGGTTCGGTGGGGGGCATCGTGGCAGCTCCTGGATCGAGGGAGGGAAAGCGTGGGAGCCAGATTGAGCGGTCACGCTGAGGCGCCGTTCAAGGGAAGCTGTGAGTTCGCTGAGAGCGCCTGAGGCGGCCGGAGCGGCGGCCCAGCGTCAGGAGGTCGAGCTCTGGACCGGCGCAGGCGCGGGGGCCGGCGCGGGGGTGTACACGGGCGCGGGCGCGCTCGCGACCGGCGCGGACGCCTGGACCGGCGCGGACGCCTGCACGGTGGACGGCGACGCCCCCTGCGCGGCCGGAGCCGGCTTGATGACCGTGATCCGCTTGGTGATCACGATCTTGCGCACGACGACCCGGCGCGGCGGCAGCACCTGTGCCACCTTCTTCGGGCCGAGCGCCGGGTCGCGGCCGTCGGCCATCCGGATCGCGAGGAACCCGACCATGCCGACGAACAGCAGCGCGGCGGTCAGGTAGATCGGCGCGACACCGGATGTCGCGGGCCGCGACTTCGGCGGTGAAGGACGACGCTCAGGCATCATGCCCCTCCGAACCGTCCCCGTGGTGCCCGCCGTGGGCGCTCGTGCGGGTCTGGAGCTTCTTCTTGGCTGTGCTCACGCTGTGCGTCGCCGCGCCCTGGCCGCCGGGGCCCGAGGCCGCGGGCGCGCCGCTGGTGCGCGTCTGCAACGGGCCCGAGCCCGATGTGGAGGCTCGACCGGACTGCGAGCCGGTCGCGCTGACGACCTGGGCCGTCTGCGAACCCAGCGCAGGGTCGTGGCCGTTCGCCATGCGGATGCCGAGGAAGCCGCCGACCGTGACGAACAGCGCAGCGGTCGTGGCGTAGACCGAGAAGGCGTTGCGCGCACGCGAGCGCCTGCGGGGTGTGTCAGTCATCGCCGCCGCCTCCGTTGTCGTCGCCCTCGCCGCCGGTGCCGGAGCCACCGCCCGCCGCGCCGCTGGTCTTGGTCGACAGCGGCTTCGTGGTGACCGCCGGGGTGTACGCCGGGCGCGTCTGCGCCACTTGCACCGGCTGCTGGACGGGGACCGGCGGCGGGGCGGCGGCCGGCGTGCTGTGAACGGCGGGCCGCTTGGGCTGCTCGTGCCGGACGACCTTCACCGTCCGGCGCACAACGACGGTGCGCACCTCGACCGGGGGCGGCGCCGGCGCCTGCGTGGTGGTGACGCGAGGCGCCGTGCTCGCACCCAGGGCGACGGCCCCGAGGGCCCCCAGGGCGACGAGCGTTGCGCCTCCGGCGATCTGGCTGCGCGTGAACATGGCGGCCATCATGCGCCGGCGCCGGGCAACGCCCCGCCAATCC
>Ga0335071_10000439_pt1 | contig 46846 bp, 41 predicted proteins | sample Lox_Sample_15_FD_206724 | JGI IMG/M metagenome (GOLD analysis project Ga0335071, IMG submission 206724) | Soil microbial communities from Loxahatchee National Wildlife Refuge, Florida, United States - Lox_Sample_1.5 | ecosystem: Environmental > Terrestrial > Soil > Wetlands | place: USA... | reverse complement strand
CGAGGGTCGGGATGAGCGCGCCCGCGCCCACGGCCTCGAGCTCGCTGGTCGGGCTGATGCGGCTCACCACCTTCTGCCCCGGCGTCTTGGGATCGGTGATCTTGCCCGAGCTGGAGGTCTCCACCACGAGGGGCACGCCGTGCTGCGCGGCCAGCGGCATCATGGCCAGCGTCATCGACGAGCCCCAGGCGCCGATGACCACGGGCACCTTGTCGCGCACGATGAGCTTTTCGGCCGCGTTGCGCGTCTCGGCGGGGTCGGACTTGTTGTCCTCGATGATCAGCTCGAGGGGACGGCCGAGCACGCCGCCCTTGGCGTTGATGCGCTCGACGGCGATCTTGGCGCCGTTGGTGATGTAGGAGCCGGCGGCCGCGATGGGCCCGGACAGCGGCTGGATCATGCCGATCTTGATCGGCTCCTTCGTCTGGGCCTCGGGCCCGCCGGCGGCGAGGACTCCGACGAGAGCCGCGAGGACTGTCAGTGCAACCACCTTGGCAATCTTCATGAAGCGCTGCCCTCCTTCGCTGCTGATGGGAAAAAGCCCGGGCCCAAGACGACGAGAGGCCCTAGTTATAAGCCGACCTCACCTAGCATAGCAAGAGCCTTGCCCGGGCCTCACGTGAGCGATTTCAGGGCGTTGCCAGGTATGGACGCCGGGGCGCTGCCTCCGGAGTGCGCACCGAGCCCGTGAACGACGCAGGCCCGGTCGGGCTTGCGCGCTCGCGGTCGATGCCCTAGCATCGCCGCATGCCGATCGTCGCGGCGGCCGCCCTGCCGCACACGCCCCAGCTGCTGGTGCGTCCGGAGACGGAGGATCGCGACCTCGTGCTCCGCGTGCATGCGGCCTATGCCCAGGTGAGACGGGAGCTCGCCGCCGCCCGACCCGACGTCGTCTGCATCCTCGGAGGCGACCACATCGAGGGATTCTTCCTCACCTCCGTGCCGGCCCTCGCCGTCTACGTGGGTGCCACCGTCTCGGGGAAGTTCGACCGCTACCGCTACACGTTCGACGTGCACGAGCCCCTGGCCCGGGCCATCCTGGAGCAGAGCATCGAGCGCGGCTTCGACCTCGCGTACTCGCAGGATCTGGCGCTCGACTACGCCTTCTACGTGCCGCTGCACTTCACGATGCCGGAGCCGCGCGTGCCCATCGTGCCGCTGTACGTGAACGTGTACCTGCCGCCACAGCCGACGCCCGCGCGCTGCTACGCGTGGGGGCAGGCGCTCCGCGCGATCCTGGACGCGAGGCCGGAGCGCGTGGCCCTGGTGGCCTCGGGTGGCCTCTCGCACTTCCCCGGCACCGATCGCTACGCCTCGCCCGACTGCGAGTGGGATCGCCAGCTCCTCGAGCGGCTCGGGGCCGGGCGCGGACGCGAGACCGCCGCGCTCACGGGCGAGGAGCTCGACAAGGCGGGCAACGTCGAGTTCCGCACGTGGATCACGCTCCTGGGCGCCGTCGGGGACGCGAAGGCTCGCGTGGTCTGCTACGAGCCGTCGTGGCATCACGGCAACGCCGTCGTGACCTGGCCCGTCGCGTGAGCCTCCACTACACGTTTCCTCCTGCGGCCGGCTATCCGCTCAATCTCTGCCTCTATCGCCTCAAGTCCGACGACGCCTTCCGCGAGCGCTACCTGGCCGATCCGGAGGCGACGCTCACGGAGGCCGGCCTCGATCCCGAGCGGCGCGCGGCTCTCCGTACGCTCGACCGCGACCGGCTGCTCGCCTTGGGCGCCCACGCGTATCTGGTCTTCATGGCGGGCCTGCGCCTCAAGATGGCAACAGCGCCCCAGGCCTTCGAGCGCTTCTAGCCTTCCTTGGCGGCCTCGATGAGGCGGCGCGCCTTCCTGTTGTCTCCTGGGCTGCCCTCCTCTCCGTGTCCCTCGACGCCCGGGCACAGCGGGGGGGAACGTCTACACGATCGGGTACCTGGCGATCTCACCGAGCCCGGTCTCCCCCATCTTCCGGGAGGCCCGACCCTAGCGGGCCGACTTCGAGCGCTACGCGCGCGGGCTCAAGGGCATCATCCCGCGCTGCGCGGACCCCGAGAGCGTCGAGAACCTGCGGCGTGCCGACGTGAGCGGGTGCATCCTCGTCGAGGATCGCGCCTTCATGGAGCAGGTGTAGCCGCTACGCCTTCGCCAGCAGCGAGCGGATCAGTGACGGCGTCAGCGGCGCCGTCGTGATCTTGACGCCAAAGGGCCGGAGCGCGTCCTCCACCGCGTTGGCGATGGCCGCGGGCGGCGAGATGGCACCGCCCTCCCCCACCCCCTTCACGCCGAGCGGGTTGCGCGGCGACTCGGACTCCATGTGGATGGTGTCGATGAACGGCACCTCGTCGGCAGCGGGCACGTGGTATTCCATCAGCGTCCCGGTGAGGAGCTGGCCGGTCTCGTCGTAGCGCAGCGCTTCGTAGAGCCCGCCCCCGATCCCCTGCGCCACGCCGCCGTGTATCTGCCCGTCCACGAGCATCGGATTGACCACGCGCCCGCAGTCGTGGGCGACCGCGTAGCGGAGGAGCTTCACGGCCCCCGTCTCCGGGTCCACGTCGGCCACGGCCACGTGGACGGCGTGCGAGAACGTGACGGTGGGCACCGAGGCGTAGCTCGTGGCCTCGAAGGCCGGAGAGCCGCCGCGGCCCGGTCCCGCGAAGGTCGGCAGCCCGGCCTGCATGATGGCGGGAAACGTGAGGCCCCGGTCCGCACTGCCGCGGACGAACACGCGGCCGCCCTCGACGTCCAGGTCCTCGGCGCCCGCCTCGAGCAGCGCGGCGGCGGCGTCCACCAGCTTGCGCCGCACGAGCCGGGAGGCGTCTGCGATGGCGTTGCCCGCCATCACCATGCTCCGGCTCGCGAACGTGCCGACGCCGAAGGGAATGGCCGCGGTGTCCCCGCCCACGATGGTCACGTCGCCCGGCGTCACGCCGAGCGCATCCGCGACGATCTGCGCGTACACGGTCTCGTGCCCCTGCCCCTGCGAGCAGGCGCCGGTGGAGACGATCACCTTGCCTGACGAGTCGAGCCGGACGACCGCGCCCTCGAACGGGCCGATGCCCGTGCCCTCCACGTACGAGGAGATGCCGACGCCCCGGTGGATGCCGCGCTGCCGGAGCCCCGCCTGCTCGTGACGGATCGACTCGTAGCCGACCGCCTCGAGCGCCGCCTCAAGGGTGGCTCGGAAGTCGCCGCCGTCATAGACCAAAGGGTTGCCGTCGCGGTAGAGGAGGCCGACATCGTACGGCATGTCCCGGGACTGGATGAAATTGCGCCGGCGGACCTCCGCGGGATCGAGACCGACCTCCCTCGCCAGCCGGTCGACCATCCGGTCCATCACGAAGACGGCCTCCGGCCTCCCCGCCCCGCGGTACGGCGCGTGCGGCGCCTTGTTCGTCACCACGCTCCGGGCTTCGAACCGGGCATGGGCGACGCGGAACGGGCCCAGCATGTGGCCGACCGTGTTGTACGGCTGCACGATGCCCCATGGGTTGAAGACGCCCTGGTCGAGAAGGAAGCGGTCGTCGAGCGCCAGGATGACGCCGTCGCGGGTGGCCGCGAGCCGCACGTCGTGCCGCTGCTCGCGCGAATGCGTGGCGCTCTGGAGATGCTCGCGGCGTGTCTCCACCCACTTCACGGCGCGGCCGAGGCGCCGGGCCGCCACGGGGATCAGCAGATCCTCGGGATAGATCGAGCACTTGGTGCCGAAGCCGCCACCCACGTCCGGCGTGGCCACCCGCACGCGGTGAGCAGGCAGGCCCAGGGTCTCGAGCAGGGCCTTCTGCACGAGGTGCGGCAGCTGCGTGGAGTCCCAGACGGTCAAGCTGCCGTCGCGGGAGTCGGGCACGGCGAGCACGGCCCGAGTCTCGAGCGGCATGCCGGCATACCGCTGGACGGCGATGCGCTCCGAGATGACCACGGCGGCGCCGCGGAACGCGGCATCCGTGTCGCCGATCTCCGCGGTGAAGCTCACGGCGAGGTTGTCGGGCCAGTCGGGATGCAGGCGCGGCGCGTCCGGGCGCAGCCCTGCCTCCACGTCCGAGATGGCGGGCAGCGGCTCGTAGTCGACCGTGATCCGCTCGAGGGCGTCCTCCGCCGCGTAGCGGCTCTCCGCGATCACGAGGGCCATTGGCTCCCCTACGTACCGCACACGGTCGCGCGCCAGAGGGTACTGGAGCGCGGAGCGGATCTGAAAGCCCACGCGCGCCTTGAGCGGCGGCGGCGCCACGCCCGCTTCCGGGATGGGCTTGAGCTCGGGCAGGTCTCCGGCCGCGAAGACGGCGGCGACGCCCGGGCATGCGCGCGCGGCCGCCGTGCGGACGGCGCGCACGCGCGCGTGCGCGTGGGGGCTCCGGAGGACGGCGGCGTGCAGGCAGCCGGGCGGCTGAATGTCGTCGACGTACCGCCCGCGTCCGGTCAGGTAGCGCGGATCCTCCTGGCGCCGGACGACCGCGCCGACGTATCTCGCGCCCACGCCGCAGCTACTTGAAGTGCTTCATGACCTTCTTCGCCATGAGGTCGATCTGCTTCGGGTCGTCGGTGACGGGGCCCAGCACGAGATACTCGAGCCCGGACTTCCGCAGGTCGTCGATGCGGGCGTTGATCCGGTCGATGCTGCCGACCATGTAGCATTCCTGCAGGTGCTCGTAGGTCCGGTGCGTCCCCATGGCGCGGAGGAACGGCGCCTTCGACTGCGCCACCGCCTTGTCGTGGCTCGCCGTGTCGACGAGGTGGGTGAAGTTGCAGTGCCCGAACGTGATCTTCTTCGGGTTCTTCCCCATCTCCTTGGCGCGCTCCTGGAGCTGCACCCAGTCGCGCTTCACCCACTCCTGCTTGCCCGAGCAGCGCGAGAGCCAGTGCCCGGCCTTCACGATGCGGTCCATGACCGTGGGAGCGATCACGGGCACGTCGTGATCGGTCTCGTCCGGCACCCGGGAGCCGCCCGAGACCCAGATGGGCGGCATCTTCTTCGGCCGGGGCTCGATGGTGACGTCCTGGAACTGGTAGTACTTGCCCTGATAAGAGACGCTGGGCTTGGTCAGGAGCAGCGTCACGGCCTCGATGATCTCATCCGTGCGCCTGCCCCGCTCCTCGATGCGCGAGCCCGTCACCTCGTACTCGCGGGCGTACCAGCCGGGGCCGACGCCGAACATGTAGCGGTCCTCGGAGAGGTGGCAGAGCGTGGAGATCTCCTTGGCCAGCACCACCGGATGGCGCACGGGCAGCACGAGGATGCCCGTGGCGATCTTGACCTTCTTGGTGAGGGCCGCCGCGAAGGCCAGCGAGTTGAGCGGCTCCAGCCACGCGTTGCCGTAGAGACCCGGGGCCGAGAGGAGATGGTCGATGACCCACACGTCGATGCCGTGGTCCTCGCACTTCTCGATGGACTCACGGATGCGCTTGACGTTCTTGGGGTCGCTCTTGCCGCCGGCCCACGCGTAGGTCGGGATCCAGGCGCCGAATCTCATCTTCGCCATCGCGCACGTCCTCCTGGGAAGAGATCGAGGTTGCCGTCGAGGGCCCCATAGTACTCGAAAACGAGGAGCGGGCGGCGGCGAGCTAGCGGCGGGCGCGGAAGAGGTCGGCGCGGGCGGCGGCTTCGATGCGCGGGGCGGTCGGCTCGCTCTGGGCCGGCGCGAGGTTCACCGTGACGCGGAGCGCCCGGAGCCCGGACACGCCCTGGAGCTCCTCCAGCTCGAGGGACTCCACCTCGTCGAGCAGGTAGCCCCGGGCCTGGAGATACCGGATGTAGTCGCGATACTCGGCGGCCTCGCTGGCCTGCGAGTACACGATGGCGACCTGGCCCGGCTGGGTGACGCGCTCCGTGGAGCCCTTCACGACCGCCTTGTCGATGCGCTTCTTCAGGATCTCGTAGCGGGCGTTGTAGGCGCCGTCCACGTCGAAGCGCTTCTCGTCGAAGCGGAAGCTGATGGCGAGCGGCGCGTGCTGCACGAGGATGAGGCTGGTGATCTCGAGCGGCTCGGGCAGCCGCGGCTTCACCCGCTCCGCGGCCACGGCAATCCCGCACGCCACCATGACCTGCCAGAGGCGCAGGTTCTTGAGATGGAGCGGCGTGAAGTTGCCGTCCTCCAAGAGGGACGGGCCCGCGTACATGCTGTAGTCCACGCCGTCCGTCCGCTGCTTCTCGAAGTAGTGGGGCGTGGTCTCCTGCGCCGCCCGCTCCTCGAGATCGAGGTAGCTCGTGATCGTGTCGTTGAGGATGGCCACGCTCTGCTCGAAGCCCCGGCGCTTGGTCCCCACGGCGCCCAGCTGCGGATCGATGGCGGCCCGGTAGGCCTCGATCCGCTCTCGCACCTCGGGTCCGTAGGTCTCGAGCTCGCCGAAGAGCGACTCGACCTCGGCCTTGAGGAACGCGATCAGCACGGCCTCTTCCCCGGAGCGGAGGCTCACCTCGATGGCCGACGCATGCCGCTCCACCTTGTGGCGGAGCTGGTCGAGGATGGCCATGGGGCGCGCGCGGTACGCGGCCTCCAGGAGGCTCTCCGCCAGCCCGAGCTGGCTCAGCAGATCGACCTGGATCGCCCACGCCCGATGCGTCGAGGAGCCGCGGATGTCTGCGAGGGCGTAGAACGGATGCACGTCGCGGAAGACGATGGGCTCCATGTCGCCCGCGCTCCCCTCGCCCGACGAGCCGGAACGCTCGATGCTGTTCAGCACGGCCTTGCGGAAGCGCCACTCCACCACGGGGTGAATGGCAGTGCACTTCTCCTTGATCACCGCCTGGATGCGGTTGCCCAGCTCGTCCATGCTGCGCTTCACGGCCATGGCGAAGAGCGGCAGGATCTGGAGCAGGTGCGGCATGAACTCCACGCTGAGCGAGCCAGGCCGGGGCGACACGAGCTTGAGGCTGCCGATGATCCCGCCCTGGTAGACGAGCGGCGCCACCACGACGCTCTTGTAGCCTGCGGCCAGCATCGTCTCTTCCAGCCGGGACCGCTCCGGATAGGCCTCGAGGTCCTCGACGAAGAGGGGCCGGCGCTCCAGGGCCGCCCGCTCGTAGATGGACCCGGCGAAGTCGCTCAGGCGTTGATGCGTCGAGTCGGCGAAGATGCAGGCGTGCTCGAAGCGCGAGCCGAAGTTGAGCACGAGGACGCGATCGCCTTCGATCGCGGCCAGGCCCAGCTCCACCTCGGGCCGGCGCAGGAGCGCGCGCAGCTTATCTTGGAGTCCCCGGAAGCGATCGGTCGAGACGATGGATTCCTTCTCGATGAGATCGCGCTCGATGGAGGACAGGACCTCCTGCTCGGTCACCTCGATGGCCTGCACGACCGAGAACCCGCGGATCAGGAACTGCTCGGGCGGCAAGATCTTCGCGATGGCGGACGGCTCCAGGATGAGCGCCCGGATCCGGCGGCGCTCGGCCTCCGTGATCGCGGGCGGCTCCCCGACGGTCTGCACGGTCAGGAAGCGGCGGTCGATGGTCAGCTTGAAGTGGCGCTCGAGGCCCGTCTCCGGATCCTTCACGATGGAGATCCAGGGGAAGTCGACCGCGACGTCGATGCCGTAGACCCGCTGCAGGATCAGCGAGTACGTGTTCACGATGCGGACCCGGGCGAGCAGCGACGCCTCGACGTCGATGCGGCCCTGGAGGACTCCGCCGGGCCCGGTGAGGAGCCGCGCGAAGGCGTCCGTGGCGAAGAAGGTCTGCATCCGGTAGGGCAGAAGCGCGGCGCCGTACCCGTCTTCCCGGAACGTGGGAGAGAAGACCGCGACCATGAGGGCGTCGATCAGATCCTCATGGGTACGAACCATGTCGAGGGTGGCCGCACCGCGAAGCTCCGGCACCTGCGCGACGCGCTCCAGCACCGTCCGTGCGGCCGCGCCCATCAGGCAGTCGTCCACGGCGAGGTCGGTCTCCCAGTAGCGGATGAGCGGCTCCAGGCTGAACTCGGAGCGGAAGGGAAACTCGCCGAGCTTGGCCGTGACGTGGGTGACGGCGCCGGTCCGGATCTCGTAGTCGCTCATGGGACTCTCAGTGTAGCACCAGGCCTACTGGGGCCGGATGGCTCCGGTGCGCTCCACGATCATCCGGTAGTGCTCGGGGCGGCGGTGCTTCGCGAAGTTGAACACCGTGTCCTTGTACGACCGCGTCAGATCGAGGTCGCAGCGCGCCACGCAGAGCTCGTCGCCCAGGGTCGTGCACATCGCCACGGTCTCGCCCGAGGGCGCGATGATCTGGCTTTGCCCGATCATGTCGCAGCCCTCTTCCCGGCCGCACTTGGCGACGCCCACGACCCACGTGCCGTTCTGATAGGCGCCGGCCTGCATGCAGAGCTGGTTGTGAAAGTTCCCGAGGAGGTCATGCTCCGGTGCCGGCGGATTGTGCACGGGCGTGTTGTAGCCGAGCAGGATCATCTCGACGCCCTGGAGCCCCATCACGCGGTACGTCTCGGGCCAGCGCCGGTCGTTGCAGATGCACATGCCCAGAAGCCCGCCGAAGGCCGGCCAGACGCCCCAGCCGAGATCGCCCACCTCGAAGTAGCGCTTCTCCAGGTGCTGGAAGGCCCGCCAGGGCTCGTGCTCCGCGTGCCCGGGCAGATGGATCTTGCGATACTTGCCGACCACGCGGCCGCCCTGATCCACGAGGATCGAGGTGTTGAAATGTCGCGCCACGCCTCCCGGCTCGCTGACCAGCTCCGCGTAACCGAGGCAGAACCCCATGCCGAGCCGCCGCGCCTCGTCGAAGAGCGGGCGCGTCTCCGGCCCCGGCATCTCACGCTCGAAGAACAGGTCGATCTCGGCCTGATCCTCCATCCACCAGCGCGGGAAGAACGTGGTCAGCGCGAGCTCGGGAAACACCACGAGATCCGAGCCGTGGGCCTTCGCATGATGCAGGAGGGCGAGAAGCCGCTCCACGACCTGCGGGCGCGTGTCCTTGCGCTCGATGGGCCCCAGCTGGGCCGCGCCGACGGTGACGAACCTCGAGATGGCCTCTCTCCTCCTCAATGTCAGTGGGCGCCGATGCCCTTCGCGCCCAGGCTGTCGTCCATGGCGCCGTCGGCCACGCCGGATTTCGCATAGAGCGCCCGCGCGGCCGCGACGCCCGCGCCGGCACCGGAATCGAAGCCTTCGGCCCTCAGCGCGGCTTCCAGCGCCACCAGACAGAGCAGCACGTTCTGACGGCGCGCCGAGTAGCCCATGGTGCCGATGCGCCAGATCCGGCCCTGGAGCTGGCCGAAGGCCGCGCCGATCTCGACACCGAACTCCTCGATGAGGCGGCGGCGCACCGCGAGCTCGTCCACGCTCTTGGGCACGATGACCGGCGTGATGAAGGGCAGCCGCCGCTCGTCCGATTCGGATCCGAACAGTGCGAGGCCCATGGCGGCGAGCCCGGCGCGGAGGGCTGCGCCGTGCAGCCGGTGCCGCTCGAAGCGGGCGTCCAGTCCCTCGACGACGATGGCGCGGAGCGCCTCACGCAGACCGAAGACCATCGACGTCGGCGCCGTGTGGTGGTTGTAGCGCGCCGCGCTCCAGTACCGCTGGAGCTGGAGAAGATCGAGATAGTTGCTCCGGATGCGGCTCGTGCGCTTCTCCAGCACCGCCTCCGCGCGGGTGTTGTACGTGACCGGAGCCAGCCCTGACGGGCACGACAGGCACTTCTGCGTCCCCGCCACCATGACGTCCACGCCCCAGAGATCCGTGGCCACCTCGGAGCCGCCCAGCGTCACGACGGCGTCCGCCATCAGGAGCGCGTCGTGCTCGCGCGCGAGCTTCGCGATCTCCGCCAGCGGCTGGAGCACGCCGGTCGACGTCTCGCCGTGGATCATCGCCACCATGCGGGTCCGGCCGCCCGCAAGGGCCCGGGCCACGGCGTCGGGCTCGACGATCCGCCCCCACTCGGCGCGCACGGGAACCGGCTCCGCGCCGCAGCGCTCCGCGATCTCGATGAGGAGCAGGCCGAAGCGGCCGCACTCGCCGATGACGACGCGATCGCCCGGCTCGAGCAGCGAGACCATGGCCGCCTCGAGGCCCGCCCGCCCGGTGCCGGGCACCGGGAACGCGCGCTCGTTCCGCGTCTGGAAGACCACGCGGGAGAGCTCCATCACCTCGTTCATCACGTGGGTGAACTCGGGATCGAACTGCCCCAGAAGCGGCGTGGCCATGGCGCGCAGCACGCGCGGATCGGCCATGGTGGGCCCGGGCCCCAGGAGGATCCGCGGGCCGGGAAGGAGATCGCCCGGCGAGTCGGCCATCAGGAGCGAGTCTAGCGGCTCGGCCCGCCATGGAGCAAGTGGCGCGGTTGGCCAACCAGGCACTTGCGAATGCGCTCCGGACCCGTCATCGTGGGCGCCGGTTCGCGAGCAACCGGCAGGGCGACGACTCTTCGAAAGGCACGTCAGACGTCGAGAGGGGAACGAGCATGGCGGAATTCGACACGGTCATCAGGAACGCGGTCGTCGCGACGGCGGCCGACGTTTCAAGATCTACATGACCTACGAGACGCTCAAGCTGAGCGACCGCCAGATCATCTCGGTGCTGGCCGTGGCCCGCCACGAGCGCGCCATGGTCATGGTGCACGCAGAGAACTCCGACTGCATCGCGTGGCTCACCGCCGAGCTCGAGCGCCAGGGCAAGACCGCGCCGTACTTCCACGCCGTCTCGCGCCCCCAGGCCGTCGAGCGCGAGGGCACGCATCGCGCCATCACGATGTCGGAGATCGTGGACGTGCCCATCCTCCTCGTGCACGTCTCGAGCGCGGACGCGGTGGAGCAGATCCGCTGGGCGCACGGGCGCGGCCTCAAGATCCTCGCCGAGACGTGCCCACAGTACCTCGTGCTCACGGCGGAGCATCTCCAGGCGCCGGGCTTCGAGGGCGCGAAGTACATCTGCAGCCCTCCGCCGCGCGATCGGGCGAGCCAGGAGGCGGTGTGGCAGGGGCTTGCCTCGGGCGTGTTCCAGGTCGTGTCGTCCGACCATGCCGCGTTCCGCTTCGATGACCCCGCCGGGAAGCACCGCCATGGCGAGAACGCGCCCTTTGCCAGGGTGCCCAACGGCCTGCCCGGCGTGGAGACGCGGCTCCCCCTGCTCTTCTCCGAGGGCGTGAGCAAGGGGCGCATCGACCTCCGGACCTTCGTGGCCCTCAGTGCCACCAACGCCGCGCGCATATACGGCCTCTATCCGCGGAAGGGCACCATCACGGTGGGCGCGGACGCCGATGTCGTGATCTGGGACAAGGACCGCGAGGTCGTCATCACGAACGAGCAGCTCCATCACAACTGCGACTACACGCCCTACGAGGGGATGGCGGTGCGCGGCTGGCCCGCCGTGACGCTCTCTCGCGGCGAGGTGGTGGTGGAGGAGGGCAAGCTCCAGGCCGAGCCCGGGCGCGGCCAGTTCCTCCCCTGCGGGCCGCCGGCGCTCGGCTTCTGACCCGGGCCCGGATCTAGACGCGGGAGCTCGGCCGGTAGAAGGGCCGGCGCTGATCCTCGTCAAGCCAGCCCGCGTAGAAGCCTCGCAGCACCGGAAGCACCTCGCGCGACAGGCGCCGCCGGCGCTCCTCCGCCGGGGTCAGCCCGACGCGGAGGGACGCGGCCAGCTCCTCGAGGGCCGCCTCGCGATCGACACGCGTGAAGCGGCCGTCGCGGAGCACCACCTCGCCGGCCACCATCACCATCGCCACGCCTGCCGTCTTGGCCCGCTGCACGACCGCGTCCACCACAGGGGTCAGCGGATCGAGGTAGGGGTGCGCGATCTGCCGCCAGGAGAGCAGCACGAGATCGGCGGCGCGGCCCGGCTCGAGGGTGCCGATCTCGGCCGCGTACGGCGTGGTGGCCGCGCCGTCCTCCGTGGCCATCCGGAGCACCTGCGGGCAGGTCGGCACGCCATCGTCCATGCCGGGGACGCGATGGAGCCGCAGCACGAGCCGCATCTCCTGGAGCATGTCGCGGTCGTCGTTGATGCCGGCCTCGTCGAGGCCGATGGCCGCGCGCAGGCCGCGCGCCGCCCAGTGGTTGAGCGGAGCCACGCCGCTGCGCAGCCGCAGGTTCGAGCTGGCATTGTGGCAGACCATGACGCCGGCCTCCGCGGCCATCTCGACGTCCGCCTCCGTGAGCCAGACGCCGTGGCCCAGGGTGAGCCGCGGTCCCACGAGCCCGAGGTGGGCCAGATGCTCGAGCGCGGTGCCGCCGCTGCGCCGGCGCGCGTACTCCTTCTGATACGCCGTCTCCACCAGGTGCATGTGGAGACCCACCTCGTACTTGGCGGACCAGTCCCGCAGCGCGGCGAGCGCCTCGTCCGAGCACCAGTGCAGGTTCGCGGGCGCGAGCTGGATGCGGGCGCGAGGCGCCGTGTTTCGCCCGCAGCGCTCCCAGAGATCAGTGAAGATTCCACGGTGATCGCCGAGCGGGATGGCCTGCCCCGCGAGATAGGCGGCGACCTCGTCCCTCACGGGTGACGGGAAGCGGCGGGCAAAGGCCTCGTCCGCCTCGTAGGCGAGGCGGTTCTGGTCGCGCAGGGCGTAGGAATACGCCACGCGCATGCCGATGTCCTCGTACGCCTTGAGAATGCGCTCGGCCACGCCGATGACCCTGGCCGCCGGGGCGATGCGCCACCCGTGGAGATGCTGGACCGTGGTGATCCCCGACTCCAGCATCTCGAAGGCGGAGTAGAGCGTGTCCAGGTAGGGATCGACGTCGCGCGCGACCATGCGGCTCGCGAACCAGAGCTCGAGGGGATGATCGGGCGAGCCCAGCTGCAGGGGTGTCAGGCCGACGTGGTGATGCGCGTTGACGAAGCCCGGCACCACCACGTGCTCGTCCGAGCCCAGCACGTCGTCTGCCGGATGGCGGGCCCGCAGCTGGGCGAACGGTCCCACCTCGACCACCACGCCGTCCTGCTGGAACACGGCGCCGTCGGCGACGACGCGCGCCTCGGTCCGGCTCTCCACCTTGACCACGACGTACTTCCCGCGGATCAGCGACGAGGCCATCGGTACCCTCCGCGGAGGTGTCGGCTGCGCGCTCGGGCCTGGGCGCGCGGGGCCCTGCTAGGCGATCAGCCTGACGAGATTGAAGACCTTCACCGGGCGGCTGATCCCCTTGAGGGACACATCGCCGACAGGCTCGGCTTCGACGAGGCTCTCCACGTTGGTCAAGACCCGCTGGGAGAGCAGCACCTGTCCCGGCTGGGCCTCGGCGCAGAGGCGGGCGGCGAGATTCGTCACGGTGCCGATGGCGCCGTAGTCCACGCGCCCCTCGAAGCCGATGGCGCCCAGGGTGGCGTAGCCGTGCGCGATCCCGATGCCGAAGTCGAGCTCGAAGCCGACCTTCTTCCACCCGACGGCGAGCTCGGCCACGCGATCGCGCATGGCCGCCGCCATCCGCACCGCCCGCGCGGCAGGGTCCGGGACCTGCACGGGATCGTTGAAGAAGATCATCATGCCATCGCCCGTGAAGCGCTCGAGCGTGCCTTCCCACGTGAGGATGAGCTTGCCCATCTCGGCGTGGTACTCGCGGAGGACGGCCATGACCTCCTCGGGCTCGGCCGTCTCCGCGAACGCCGTGAAGCCGCGCAGGTCGAGAAAGACCACGGTGATGTCGCGGCGGTGGCTCTTGAGCGGATCCTCCGCGCCGCCCGAGACGATGGCCTCGGCGAGCTGCGGGGAGAAGAAGCGCTTGAGGCGGCCCAGCCGCTCGAGCTGGGTCACCTGCGCCTGCACGCGCTCCTCCAGCGTGCGGTTGAGCTCGGCCAGCTCGTCCCACAGCTGCTTGACCCGGAGAAGCGAGCGCACGCGCGCGAGCAGCTCCGCCTGGTTGATGGGCTTCGTGAGGAAGTCGTCGGCCCCGGCCTCGATGCCCTTGACCCGCTCCTGCGCGGGATCGAGCGCGGTCACCATGACCACCGGGAGACGCACCGTGGCCGGGTCGGCCCGGATCGTCTTGCACACCTCGTAGCCGGACATCTCCGGCATGACCACGTCGAGGAGCACCAGATCCGGGTTGTCCGTCGCGACCTTGTCGAGGGCTTCCTTGCCGGAGCTGGCCGTGCTCACCGTGTAGCCGCGCGCGACCAGCACGTCGGCCAGGAGCTTCACGTTGTGCGGCGTGTCGTCCACCACGAGGATGTGAGCGGGATCCTTCATGACCGTGCCAGCATCTCCTGAACGGCCTCGAGAAAGGCCTTCACGTTGATCGGCTTGCTCTGGTATCCGTCGAACCCCGCTGCGATGATCGTCTGCCGGTCCTGCGTCATGGCCGACGCCGTCACCGCCATCACGCGGATGGCGCGCGTGGCCGGATCCTCGCGCAGCCGCTTGAGCGCCGTGATGCCGTCGATGCCCGGGAGCTGGATGTCCATGAGGATCAGCGCGGGCTGCCGGGAGCGCGCCAATTCTACGCCTTCCTCGCCCGTCTCCGTCTCGATGGTTTGATAGCCCTTGAACTGCAGCACGTCGCGGACGAGCCGCCGGTTCTTCTCGTTGTCCTCGACGATCAGGATGAGCTCACCGGCCATGGGCGCGCACCGGGATGGTGAAGGTGAAGGTCGATCCCTTGCCCAGCTCGCTCTCGAGGGTGAGCGTCCCGCCGTGGAGCTCCACGAGCCGGCGCGCCAGGGCCAGGCCGAGGCCCGTGCCCTCCCGCTTGCGCGCGTAGTCGGTCCCCACCTGCCGGAACTCCTCGAACACGGCCGCCTGGTCCTCGGGCGCGATGCCGATGCCGGTGTCGGCGACGGAAATCTCGATCATCCCGCCGTTCAGGACCGCGGTCATGGTGATGGTTCCTCCCTCGGGCGTGAACTTCACGGCATTGGACAGGAGATTGAGCAGGACCTGCTTGACCTTGCGCTCGTCGGCCAGCACCTCGCCGATCCGCGGGTCCACGTTGACGGCGAGCCCGATGCTGTTGCGCGCCGCCCGCTCCTTGATGAGGGTGAGCGCGTTGTCGAGGGCCGCGGGCAGGTCGAAGTTCTGCGCCTCCAGCTCCATGCGCCCCGCCTCGATCTTGGAGAGATCGAGGATGTCGTTGATGAGCGACAGGAGGTGCTTGCCCGAGGACAGGATGTCCTGGAGGTATTCCTCCTGCTTCTCGTTGACCTCGCCGAACATGCGCTCGAGAAGCACTTCCGAGAAGCCGATGACCGCGTTGAGCGGCGTGCGCAGCTCGTGGGACATGTTGGCGAGGAACTCCGACTTGTGGCGGTTGGCGATCTCGAGCTGCTGGGTCTTCTCCTGGATCTCCGTGAAGAGCCGCACGTTCTCCACGGCGATGACCGCCTGGTCGGCGAAGGTCTTGAGGAGGGCGACCTGCTTGTCCGGGAACGGCACCGTCCGGTCCGACGCCACCGTGATCGTGCCGATGGGCAGGCCGTCGCGCAGCATGGGCACGGAGAGGATGCAGCGGTAGGCGGCGGCCTGGGCCAGGCCCTGGAGCGCGTACTCGGGATCGTCCCGCACGTCCGTGATGTGCACAGTGCTGCGGGTCATGATGGCGCGGGCGGAAGCCCCGGCCCGGCTGAGCGGCATGGGGAAGGCCCCGCGGATGGCCGCGGCCGCGTCCGGGGCGATGTTGCGGAGAGCCTCCAGGTGGATCATCTGCCCGTCGAAGCGGAAGACCGTGCTGAAGGCCGCCTCGCAGAGCCGGAGCGAGTTCTCGGCGATCGCCTCGAACACGGGCTGCACGTCCGTCTGGGACGCGCTGATGACCCGGAGGATCTCGCCCGTCGCCGTCTGCTGCTCGAGGGTCTCCGTCAGGTCACGGTTGCGTACGTCCAGCTCCTTGAACAGGCGCACGTTCTCGATGGCGATGACGGCCTGGCTGGCGAACGTCTTCATCAGGTCGATCTGCTTCGGCGTGAAGGGACGGACCTCGCGGCGATAGATGACGATGGCCCCCAGGATCTCGCCTTCTTTCAGGAGCGGCACGCCCAGCCACGTGCGCATGCCGCCCTGCTCCACCGTCTCCACCCGGAGGGGATCGCGCTCGACGTAGGCGATGTCGCTCTTCATGTCCTCGATGTGGACGGGACCCTTCTCGACGAGGATCCGGCCGAGTCCCGTATGCCGCCCGGGGTTCCGGCGCGGCTTCTTCATCAGCTCGGCGAAGCCCCCCGTGGCGCCCTTCTGGGCCACGGGATTGTAGGCCTGCCCGTCCCACAGGAAGAGAAAGCCCGAGGTCGCGTCGCAGATCCGGAGCGCGCTTTCGAGGATGGCCTCGAACACGGGCGCCAGGTCATTGGGCGAGCTCGAGATGACGCCCAGGATCTGCGCGGTGGCCGTCTGCTGCTCGAGCGCCTCGGACAGCTCGCGGGTCCGCTCCTCGACCTTCTGCTCCAAATTCGCGTAGGACTCGCGAAGCTGGCTGGTCATCCGGTTGAACTGCTCGGCGAGCGTCTCGATCTCGTCGCCGGAACGCACCTCGAGGCGGTGACCCAGGTCGCCGGCACCGATGCGCCCGGCCCCTTCGGTCAGCGCCTGGATGGGGCGGACCATGCGGCGCGCCAGGACGAGGCTCGCCAGCACGGAGAGGAGCACGCCGAAGAGGGCCAGGCCGATCGTGCGATAGATCGACCACCGGATGGGCTCGAAGGCTTCCAGCAGCGGCTGCTCGATGAGGACGGCCCATCCGAGCGGCGCGATGGGCGCCGAGGCCGACAGCACCTGGCGGCCGTCGAGGTCGCGGGCGATGCCGGGCATCCCCGCGTTCTGCGCGGACACCGCGAGGGCCGCCTTCACCTGATCCAGCCCGGACAGATCGGTCTTCTTCAGCACGAGGCTGATGTCGGGATGGGCGATCAGCTGCCCGTTCGAGTCGACGACGTAGGCGTGGCCCGCCTTGCCGATCTTGATCTGGGAGACGACGTCCCAGATGAACTTGAGGTTGACCTCGGCCACGGTCACGCCCGCCGCGTTGCCGCTCCCCGCGAGGGCGATCCGGATGTACGGCTCCGACTCCTTGCGGAAGTACACGGGGCTGAAGTAGGTCTTGCCCGACTTGGGCACGCGGAAGCGCGGATCGTCGGCGAACGAGGTCCCGCTGCCCACGACGTCCATGGCGAGCCGGGACACACGGAGCTGCTCCTTGCCTTCGGCGTCGAGATAGCTCACCTCGGTGATCGGCGGCACCTGGCGGAGGAGCCGGAAGTAGTCGGCGCGGCGCTGCTCCATGGCGGCGGCCGGCGCCACGATGGAGGGCTGCGTGGTCCAGCCGATCTGCCGCTCGACCTCCTTCACGAACTGCTCGATCTTGGCGGCGGCGGCGAGCGCCTTCTCGCGCTGCAGGGTGACGAGCGCTTCCTTGTTCTCCTGGTAGGAGAAATAGATCTCGAGGGCGCCGCTGGTGAAGAGGGCTCCGCTCACGAGCACGACGAAGAGGACCGCGTATTTGCGGAAGAGCGATCCGCGCCAGATCACGGCGCGATTATCCCACAGCGGAGCGGCGGCCCGTCACCCCTTGAAGACGTCGGGGTGGGCCTGGCGCTCGCTGTCCGCCTGCGCCAGCCAGAAGCGCATGTCCGTCTCCGCGAACAGGGCCGCCGCGCGCTCCAGGTGCTCCCGCGCCCCGGCGTCAGCCACCTGACGCCCGACCTGGGCCAGGGCCAGGTGGCACCGGCCGAGGAGTGGCCGCATCCCGAGCTCCTCGGCGATGCGCCTGGCCCGGTCGGCGGCCGAGCGGGCTCCGTCGAGATCGGGCGACGCGGCAGAGGCCAGCGCCGCGCTCTGGATGCGCAGGCCCTCGGCTTCGAGCCATCGCTGCTTGTTCGCCACGGCCATCTCGAGCCCGCGCTGCAGCTCGCGTGTCCCCTCCTCCAGACGACCGGAGAGGAGGTACGACTCGGCGAGCATGACCACGTTCCAGGCATGGGTCGGCATGAGGCGGAGCGCGCCGGACCGGACGGTGGCCTCCTCGAGCAGGGCGACCGCTTCGGGCACGCGTCCCGATCGCACGTAGGCCTCGCCCAGGTCGCAGGCCACCAGCAGGAACAGCGGCGCGAAGTTGGAGCGCCGGCAGATCTCGATGCTCTTCGCGAGCCAGGAGATCGCGGTGGGGAAATCGCCCTGCATGAGCGGGGCCCGCCCGGCCGCGGAGTAGGCCATGGCCAGGCTCAGATCGTGCTGGCCGGCCTCGGCCACGCGCACCGCCTCCTTCGCCAGGCTGCTGCTCTCGGCGAACTCCCCCAGCGGCGCCAGGCACCAGGCCGTCCACGCCCGGTCGGCGGCGGCGCGCAGCCCCGTCGAGGTCTTGCGGCTGCGCGCGGGCTCCGCCTCCACACGGGCCAGGTGACGGCTGAAGGCCTCCACCGCTCGCCGGTACTCGCCGAGGCTGGCGTAGGCCTGGCCGAGGCGCTGGGTCGCCAGCCCTTCGAGCGCGCCATCGCCCAGCGATTCCGCGATCGTGGTGGCGCGGCGGGCGGACTCGACGGCGCGGTCCGGCTGTCCCGTCCACCAGAAGCACTGGGTCATGTAGGCGGCCACCTGCCCCAGCCGGCGCTGGTCCTGGAGGTCGATCGCCTCGCGCTCGGCCTCCTCGAGCATGTCGACCATGCGCCCGACGTCACCCAGGGGGATGAGCGCGTTGTGCAGGTCGAAGCGGAGATCCACCGCCAGCTCGCTGCGCTCGCGGCTCTCGGGCAGGTTGGGCAGCGCGTCGAGCGCCTGCTCGAAGCACGTCACCGCCTCGCGGTACGCGCTGCGCCCGGCCGCCTTGGCTCCCGCCTTGCGGAGCAGCAGCACGGCCTTGTCCCACAGGCCGCCCTGGAGCGCGTGGTGGGCGAGCCGCTCCACCTGCTCGGCCAGACGGCCCGGAGTGAGCCGCTCGATCACCGAGACGAGCCGCGCGTGCAGGGCCTTGCGGTGCTCGTGGAGCAGGGCGCCGTAGGCGACCTCGTGCGTCAGCGTGTGCTTGAAGGTGTATTCGAGGTCGGGGAAGAGGCTCGTCTCGTAGACGAACTCCGCCGCCTGCAGCCGCGCCAGCCCGCGCCTCAGCTCCTCCTCGGGCAGCTCCTCGAGCGCCTGCAGGAGCACGAGCGGCACGTCCTTGCCGATGACGGAGGCGGACTGCAGGAGCCGCTTCTCGGTCGGGGGCAGCCGGTCGATGCGGGCGGCCAGAATGGCCTGCACGTTGGCCGGGACCTGGACCGAATCGAGCGAGCCCGTCGCCTCGTAGCTGCCCGGCTCGCCGGCGAGCGCGCCGGTCTCCACGAGGGTGCGCATGCTCTCCTCGAGGAACAGAGGGTTGCCGCCGGTGCGGTCGACGAGATGCTGCTTGAGCGGCGCCAGCCCCGGGTCCTCCCCCAGGAGCGCATCGAGCAACTCGCCGGCGCGGTCAGCCGGGAGCGTGTTGAGCCGGATGCTCGCGTAGTAGGTCTTGGCGCCCCAGCCGTGGCTGTACTCCGGCCGGTAGTTGACGAGGAGCGCGATGCGCGCGAGCGGCAGGCTCTCCACGAGACTGTCGAGGAACGCCTGGGTCTCGCTGTCCGCCCACTGCAGATCCTCGAAGGCCAGGAGCACGGGTTGGACCTGGCTCTCGCGCAGGAGCAGCGCCTTGACGGCATCCAGCGTTCGCTGCCGCCGCTGCGATGGATCGAGGCTCTGCCATCGCGGCTCGTCCACCGGGACGTCGAGGAGCGCGAGGAGCGGAGCCAGCGTGGCTTCCCGCTCCGGATCGAGCGTCAGGAGCTTGCCGGTGACCTTCTCGCGAACCTGCTTCGCCGTGTCGCGGGCCTCGAGCTGGAGATAGCCCTTGAGCGCTTCGCTCACAGGCAGGTAGGGCGTCGCCTTGCCGTAGGAGAGCGCGCGCCCTTCCAGCACGCGCCAGCCGGACGACGGCATGGCGTGAATGATCTCGTGGAAGAGCCGCGATTTCCCCACCCCGGGCTCGCCCACCACCGCGACGACCTGGCCCCGGCCCGCCGCGGCGCGGGTGAGCGCCTCGCGAAGCTGATCGACCTCCGAGTTGCGTCCGACGAACCGCGACAGGCCGCGGCGGGCCGAGGCCTGCAGCCGCGAGCGCGCCCAGCCGGCGCCCACGATCTCGCACACGTCGAGCGGCGCATCGAGCCCCTTGACCGGCATGGGACCGAGCGAGCGCGCCTCGACCCATCCCTCGACGAGAGCCAGCGTGGCCCCGGTGGTCAGCACCGTGCCCGGCGCCGCCATCTGCTCCATGCGCGCGGCGAGGTGCGTGGTCTGGCCGACGGCCGTGTAGTCCATGTGGAGATCGCTGCCGATGGAGCGCACGACCACCTCGCCCGCGTTGAGCCCGACGCGAATCTGGATGGGGATACCCTCGCTGCGGCGCACCTCGTCGGCGTAGCGCCGGACGGCCTCCTGCATGCGCAGGGCGGCGTAGCAGGCGCGCACGGCGTGGTCCTCGTGGGCGAGCGGGGCGCCGAAGAGGGCCATGATGCCGTCGCCCATCACCTGGTTCACCGTGCCCTCGTAGTGGTGGACGGCCTCCATCATGTGCTCGAGCACGGGATCGAGCAGCTTGCGCGTCTGCTCGGGGTCGCGGTCGGCCAGCAGCTCCATCGAGCCCTTGAGATCGGCGAACAGCACCGTCACCTGCTTGCGCTCGCCCTCGATCGCCGGGCGCGCCGTGAGGATCTTCTCCGCGAGGTGTCGCGGGGTGTACGTCTCGGGCGACGTGTAGCGGGTGGGAGCGGGCGTTGGCGCGTCGGCGGGGCGCCCGCACTGGCCGCAGAAGCGGACGCTCTCGCCGAGCTCGGCGCTGCAACCGGCGCATTGACGCGCGAGCCGTGCGCCGCACTGGGTACAGAAGCGCGCGGACCGCGGGTTCTCCCAGCGACAGCGCGGGCAGTGCATGAGCGACCTTTCGAGAAGAGCCGCCCGCGGAAGTGCGAGCGGCCTCCCCGAGAGTAGCGCCCCCCGCGCGAGAGGGCAACTCTCTTGACACTCCGCGGGCGGCTCGACTACTTTTTTTGCGCCATGCCGGCCCCGGAACGAATCCCGTACGCCGTGCGGCTGCTGCGCCAGCGGGTGTACGGCCCGGGCGCTCCCGCGTTCGACCTGATCGAGCCCGCCGGGGCCTCCCATCGCATCGGCTCCACGGACGCCGCGCCCGCCTTCACGCTCCGGCTCGTCAACGAGCGCGCGTGGCGTGCGCTCGGCTCGCTCGACGAGAGGCGCATCGCCGAGGCATACCTGCAGGGCGACATCGACCTCGAGGGCGAGATGCTCGCCGCCCTCGATCTCCGCCGCTTCCTCTCGGACCGGCACCCGCTCACCTCGATCTGGCGCTTCGTGCAGCCGTGGCTCTACGGCGAGGTGGGAGCCGACAAGGCGTGGGTGCCCCAGCACTACGACTACGGCAACGAGTTCTACTGGGCCTTCCTCGACCGCAAGTTCCGGCTCTATTCGCAGGCCGTGTACGCGAGCGAGGACGACACGCTGGAAGAGGCCGCGCAGCGCAAGCTCGACTACGTGGTGGAGGCCTGCCGGCTCGCGCGAGGCTCCCGCGTCCTCGACGTGGGCGGCGGCTGGGGATCCTTTGCCGGCTACGCCGCCTCGCGCGGCATCGACGTGACCATGCTCACCATCTCCCGCGAGCAGTACGCCTACCTGTCCGAGTGGTGCGACACGCACACGCTGCCCGCCCGGCTCCGCGCCGTCTACGAGAGCATCTTCGCGTACGCCCCGGCCGAGCGCTACGACGCCATCGTGCTCTGCGGGGTCATGGAGCACCTGCCCGACTACCCGAAGCTCTTCGAAAAGTTCGACGCCCTCCTCGAGCCGGGCGGGCGCCTCTACATGGACTTCGCGGCGGGCCGGAAGAAGTTCGACGTGAGCGCCTTCACCTATCGCTACGTGTTCCCGGGCGACCACACGCCCGTGGTGCTGTCCGAGCTCTACGCCGCGGCCACGCGCACCGCGCTGGAGCCCGTCGCCCTCCACAACGACCGCCACAGCTACTACCTGACCCTGCAGGCGTGGGCGCGCAACCTCGAGGCGGCGCGCCGCGAGCTGGCCGCCCGCTACGGCGAGCGCGTGTTCCGCCTCTTCCAGATCTATCTCTGGGCGGGCGCCCACCTGCACCGCGACGGGGGGCTGGAAGCGTATCGCGCGGTCTTCCAGAAGGGGCGCGATCTGCCCTCGGCCGACATCGGATTCGGCCGCGAGACTTCCGGCCCCGCCTGAGCGGGGTATACTGACGCGCATGCGAGTGCTCCTCGTTCATCCCAGCGCGCTGATGTATTCGGAGCTCTATCTGCGGCTCGAGCCCATCGGCCTCGAGCGCGTGGCGGCCGCGTGCCGCGCCGCCGGCCACGACGTGCGCGTGCTCGATCTGCAGATCTTCACCCACGACGACTATCGCGCCGAGCTCTCCGCCTTCCGCCCCCAGGCCGTGGGCTTCTCGATGAACTACCTGGCCAACGCGCCCGAGATCATCGATCTCGCCAAGGAGACGAAGCAGCTCCTCCCGGGGACGTTCTTCATGGTGGGCGGCCACAGCGGCTCCTTCGTCGCGGAGGAGCTGCTCGAGCACGGCGCGGGGGCCATCGACTGCATCGTGCGCGGCGAGGGCGAGGCCATCGCGCCCCGCGTGCTGGAAGCCATCGGCGATGCCAAGCTCGGGACGCTGCCGGGCGTGGTGACGGCGCAGGGCCAGGGACCGACGCCCACCCTGCTCGAGGATCTCGATGCCTTCCTCCCCGCACGAGACCTCGCGCGCAAGCGGCACAAGTACTTCATCGGCGTGCTCGATCCCTGCGCCTCCGCCGAGCTGACGCGCGGCTGTCCCTGGGACTGCTCCTTCTGCAGCGCCTGGACCTTCTACGGCCGGAGCTACCGGAAGTCGTCGCCCATGAAAGCGGCCGAGGACCTGGCCTCCATCCGCGAGCCCAACGTCTTCCTCGTGGACGACGTCGCGTTCATCCATCCCGAGCACGGCTTCGCGATCGGCGAGGAGCTGGAGCGCCGGAAGATCCGGAAGCAGTACTACCTGGAGACGCGCTGCGACGTGCTGGTCAAGAACCGCGACCTGTTCGCGTACTGGAAGAAGCTCGGGCTGTTCTACATGTTCCTGGGCCTGGAGGCCCTCGACGAGGAAGGGCTCAAGCTCCACCGCAAGCGCGTCACCCCCAACGAGAACTTCGCGGCGCTCGAGATCGCGCGCGAGCTCGGGTTCGTGGTCGCGGTCAACATCATCGCCGACTGCGACTGGGACGAGCGCCGCTTCGAGGTCGTGCGCGAGTGGGCCCTCACCGTGCCGGAGGTCGTGCACCTCACGGTGGCCACGCCCTATCCGGGCACGGAGATCTGGTTCACGGAGTCGCGCCGGCTCACCTCGCGCGACTACCGTCTCTTCGACGTGGCGCACGCCGTCCTGCCCACCCGCATGCCCCTCGACAAGTTCTACGGGGAGCTCGTCAAGACGCAGGACATCCTGAACCGGAAGCACCTGGGCTGGGGCGCCGTCGCCCGCTACGGCTTCCCCGCCGTGCGCGCGCTCATGCGCGGGCAGACCAACTACGTCAACATGCTCTGGAAGTTCTCCCAGGTGGTGAACGAGAACCGGCAGTACGCCGACCACCAGCGTCCGGTGAAGTATGAGATGCGCCCACCTAAGCCTGCGGTGAAAAAGCCGAATCCTGCCGAGCTCTTCATCCATATGCCCGCCAGGCTCCAGAAGACCGCCGGCGGCGGGACGGCCGCGGGCTGAGGCGCCCTCAGTCCTCCGCCAGCGCCTCCAGCAGGAGCCGGCGCAGGCGGTCCCTCATCTCCTCGGGCATGGCCACGCGCCCGGTCTCCGCCGCGAGCGTCCTCGTCCGCCGGTAGGTGCTGAGGTAGGCGCGGCAGGGCTCGCAGCCGGCCAGGTGCGCCTCGAGACGCTCGGCCTGCCCCTGGCCGAGGACGGACTCGAGGTAGTCGGCCAGGAGGCCGATCACGTCCCGGCACGTCAAGGACTCGCTGGGGATCCCGGGGGCGCTCATCGTCTTCTCCGTTGGACACGATCATCGGCCTCGAGGGTTCACACCGTCGTCACAAATCCGGATCCGGCGCCCGGTAGCATGCGCCCGATGCCCTCTACGATCCCGGACGGCGTCCTGGTCGAGCGCCTTCGCGCCGGCGATGCGGCCGCGCTCAAGGCTCTCATGGAGCGCTACGCCTCACGGATCTTCCGCGTGGCCCGCGGCATCGCCCGCAGGGACGCCGACGCCGAAGAGGTCCTGCAGGACGTCTTCCTCACCCTTGCGCGCAAGATCGACAGCTTCGACGGGCGCGCGGCCCTCGGCACCTGGATCTACCGGGTGGCCACGAATGCGACGCTCCTCAAGCGCCGCGGCAGGTGGCACGAGGTCGAGACGAGCCTGGAGGCGAACCTCCCCGCCTTCAAGGACGACGGGCATCGGGACGGCCCGCGCGACTACCTCCTGGCTGACTGGTCGCACACTCCCGAGACCGCGCTGCAGGATGGAGAGGCCCGCGCGGTGCTCTCGCGCGCCATCGATCGGCTGCCCGCAGCATACCGAGCCGTGCTGGTCCTGCGCGACGTCGAGGAGCTCTCGACCGAGGAGACCGCCCGGATCCTCGGCGAGCCCGTGTCGTCGGTCAAGTCACGGCTGCATCGCGCCCGCATGGCCCTGCGCGAGCAGCTGGCCCTCCACCTGGCTTTCCCTCATGGCTAGCGAACCATGGATTGGGTTCCGGCGACTCACGCTATGGCGGCCGCTCCGAGCGCGGGCTGCGCCCGCGCCATCTGAAGGCGGAGGTTTGGAAGGGGGGCGTGAGCCCCCCTCCGCGCCTTATCCGCCACGCGCGAACTCCGGGTAGAGCGTCATGCCGCCATCGACGAAGATCGTCTGGCCGTGGATGTAGTCGGAGTCGTCGGAGGCGAGGAACAGCGCGACCCTGGCGATGTCCTCCGGCACGCCGATCCGGCCGTACGGAATCAGGGTGAGCAGGCTCGCGAGTGCTTCCGGCGTGTCCCAGGCCGCGCGATTGATGGGTGTCTGGATGGCGCCCGGGGCGATCGAGTTGACGCGGATCCGGTGCGGCGCCATCTCCTGGGCGAGCGACTGCATGAAGGCGCGCACGCCGCCCTTGGAGGCCGCGTAGTTGACGTGGCCCGCCCACGGGATGATCTCGTGCACGGAGGACATGCAGATGATCTTCCCGGCCGCGCGGGAGACCTCGGGGCGAATGCCGCGGCGGATCATCTCGCGCACCGCTTCGCGCGCGCAGAGGAACATGCCGGTGAGATTCACGCCGATCACCGTGCTCCACTCGGCGAGCGTCATGTCATGGAACGCCGCGTCCTGCTGAAGGCCGGCGTTGTTCACGAGGACGTCCACGGTGCCCCAGGCCTTGTAGAGCTGCTGGAACATCGCCTGCACCTCCGCCTCGCTCGACACGTCGGCCTTGAGCGTCATGGCCCTGCCGCCGAGCGCGCGGATCTCGGCGGCCACGCCGTCCGCCGCCCGGTGGCTGGTCATGTAGTTGATGGCGACGGCAGCGCCCGCGGCGCCCAGAGCCTTGGCCACCCCCGCGCCGATGCCGGTGGAGCCGCCGGTCACGAGGGCGACCTGGCCCTCCAGTACGCCTCTGCTCATCGTGCCGCCTCCTGGGTGATAGGCACCGCCATCTCGCTGGACACCGCCATGGCATCGCCGGATTCGGGCCGCGTCCCCGCGCGCTCCTCGAGCAGGCGGTTGAAGAAGTCGCGGAGCGGCGGGAGGGTCGACAGTAACGCCTGGCAGGCGTCGCGGTCTATGGCCAGCACGTTGGCGCTGGTCAGGCTGTGGGTGCTGGCGGTTCGCACGTGATCGCCCAAAAGCGCGATCTCGCCAAAGCAGTCGCCGGGGCCGAGCCGCCGTATCGGCGTCTCGCCCTGCCCGGCGATGGCCTTCCGCACCTCGACCTCGCCCTCCTCGATGATGTAGAGCCAGTCGCCGTGATCGCCTTCCCTGAAGATCGCCTGCCCTGCCTCGAAGTGCTCGCGCCGGATCGACACGGCACGATCCGTGCGGAGCTGGACGATGTCCGAGGGCAGCAGGAGGTCGAGCGTCCAGTCCACGGCCACGCGGAGCTTCCGATCGAGGCCGGGCAGCTTCATGAGGTAGACCGTGCGCCACAGCCACCATGCCAGGAAGCCCGAGAGCTTGAGGCCGAGCACCTGCGCCACGGCGGAGCGATGCCCCAGCGATCCCATCTTGCCGAGCGCCTTGAAGGCGAAGGCGCGCCGGGCCGTCCCGCGAATGGTCGCCGCGATGTTCTCTGCGGCACACCGGCCCTCACGAATGGCGTGCTGGGCCGTGGGCGGGCTCGCCTCTCCGGTGGAGGCGTCCACGATGAGCGCGCAATCGCCCACCGCCCAGACGCCGGCATGCCCCGGCACCTCGAGATGCCGATCCGTCACGATGCGGCCCCGATCCTTCGGGCAGGCCATTGCCGCCACCACCGGATTGGGTCCGCCGGGCACCGTGCTCACCAGCGTGCGCGTCTCGATGCGCTCGCCGCCCTTGAGGAGCGCGGCCTCCCCGGTCGCGCCGGCGAGACGCGTGTTCAGCCTGAGCTCGACGCCCCGCTTCATCAGGAGACGCTGGGCGAATCCGGCGAGGTCCTTCGGCAGCTCGGGCAGGATGAGATCGCCGGCGTGAAGCAGGATCACGCGGATCTCCTCGGCCCGGATGTTGCGGAAGCTCCGGGCGGCGCTCCGCACGAAGTCGTTGAGCTCGGCCACGGCCTCGACGCCCGAGAAACCGCCTCCCGCCACCACGAAGGTGAGGAGGCCGCTCCGGGCCCCCGGATCGCGCTCGATGTCGGCTTCCTCGAGCGCGTGGATGGCGTGGTTCCGGAGCGCGAGGGCATCGCCCAGATACTTGAAGGGCAGCGCGTGCTCGGCGAGTCCCGGCTGCCCCGCGAAGCTCGTGACGTTGCCCAGCGCGATCACGAGATGGTCGTACTCGAGGGAGAGCTGGCGCGAGCCCACGCCCGCAGCCAGCGTGACGCGTCGGCGGTCGAGATCGACCTCCTCGATGGCGCGCGTGTAGAGATCCGTGCGCGGGCAGAGGCGACGAATGGGCGTGATGGTGTCGAGGATGCCGATGCTCCCCGAGATCACCTCGGGCAGCATGGGCTGGAAGGTCAGGTAGTTGTCGCGGCTCACGAGGGCGAGCTCGACCTCGCCGCGGCCGAGCTCGCGCGCGAGAGTCTTCTCCAGGGTCAGGGCCGTGTACACGCCGCCGAAGCCGCCGCCGAGGATGAGGATGCGGGTGGGACTCTTCGCGCTCATCGCGTGAGCTCCTCGAGACGCCGGGCATCGGCGTCGCTGGTAGAGGTCAGGTGGATGCGGCAGAGCCGCTCGGCGCCTTCGCCGGTGGTCCGGACGACCTTGCCGTAGATGTCCTCGGACTCCGGACCCGCGGCCGAGTAGCTGAGCCGCAGCCGGACGTTGGTGAGCGGATCGAGGGGCGCGCCCAGGCGAGCCACCAGCTCGTGGCGGCTCAGACGCACCACCTCCCCGTCGATCACGTCCTCCCGAATCACCTTGCCCTCGATGACGCGGCAGGTGATCGGCAGCGAGACGACCACCTCACGTCCGGCCGTCGCATCCGGCGGCGCCGCGGACTGGGCGAAGCGGCCTCGGAGGCTCCGGAGGTCGTAGAGCTTGAGCGGCTCGGACAGCCCCTTGGCTTCGAGCCGCGTGGGACCGGTCACCTCCGCGATCTCGCGGATCCGGGCATAGGTCTCTTCGGTGAGGAAGACCTGCCCGCCCACCGTGGCGCCCTCGACCCGCGCCGCCACGTTGACCGCGCTGCCCACGATCGCGTACTTCGCCCGCTGCTCGGAGCCGATGTTGCCGACCACGGCTTCCCCGGTGTTCACGCCGATCCCCATCTCGAACTGGGGGCGGCCCTCCGCCGCCTGCGCTCGGTTGATCTCGGCCATGGCGCGCTGCATGGCCAGCGCACAGGCGGCGGCCCGCTCTGCGTGGTCCGGATGCTCGAGCGGCGCGCCGAACACCGCGAAGATGGCGTCGCCGATGAACTCGTTGATGGTGCCGCCGTGCTCGATGATGATGTCGGTCATCCGGCTCAGGAAGCCGTTGAGCACCTCCATGACCATGGCGGGATCGCCGCGCTCCGCGAACCTGGTGTAGCCACGGAGATCGGACATGAGCACCGTCACCACCCGCTTCTCGCCGCCGAAGCGCAGGCCGCCGGGGGATTCGAGGAGCGCCTTGGCCACCTCGGGCGAGACGTAGCGGCCGAACGCGGAACGGATGAAGTCCCGCTGCCGCAGCCCGTCGAGCATCTCGTTGAAGGCCCGCGTGAGCTGGCCCACCTCGTCGCGCGAGCGCACGGGCAGCGCCTGCGAGAGATCGCCGGAGGCGACGCGCGTCACGCCGACGGTGAGAGCGCGAATCGGCCGGGTGAGGCGGCGGGCAAAGAGGAACACGAGCATGAGCGTGCCGAGCCCACCCAAGGCAGAGGCCCACAGGATGGTGCGGCGGAGCTCCTGCAGGCGGTCCTGATAGATCTCGACCGGGTAGTTGACCATCACCACGGCCGCCGGGCTCCCCATGCGGTCGAGGATGGGGGCGAAGGCGGTGATCCACGTGCCCTTCGCGTTCGTGTACACGTCCGTGTAGCGGGCCACGCCGTCCTCGAAGGTCCAGCGGAGCGGATCGGTCACCTGCGGCGCGACGGGGAACGGATCTCCCGGGAGGCCGGGCCCGTCGCTCACCACGAGGAGCCGCGCCGTGCCGCGGGCCGGATCGAAGTTCGAGATCGTGTAGATGGGCGTGGTGAGGAGGAGCTCGTTCTGGATCGTGACGAGCTCTCGCTTGATCTGGAGATACGGCTGCGCGTGCGGGTCGAGCCCCCTCTGGACCTTCCCGTGCAGCCCAGGGTCCACGGCCAGCGCGGTCACGCGGGCGATGTTGAGGAGCTGCGTGCCCACCGTGTCGGCCAGCTCGCGCTGGTGACGCTTGTAGGTGAAACCGCCGACGGCGGCCACCGCGAGCAGGGTCACGGCGGCAAGCAGGCACGCCAGGCGCACGCTTAGCCGCTGCCACGGCTTGAGGCCCAGGCTCACTTCGGGCGGGCTTTCGCTCGGGGGCTTCGGCATCGGGCAGTTAGAGTCGGCCGGCCTTCCCGGAGGTTCGCGTCGAGGCCCGCGAACCGCGCGGGTCCGTCAGTGTGTCTAACCCCCCGAGGCTGCCCGAGCGAGGGCACACCCGGGGCGGGTGGCCCGGGGCAGCACGGACAACCAACCGAGAGGAGAGTGACATGAAGAAGAACCTCGTCATCGCATCCGCCATGATCGCCGCTCTGGCCGTGCCCCTGGTTTCGCACGGCCAGGCGGGGCCCGCGCCCAAGCCCAAGTTCGAGTCCGAGAAGTGCTACGGCATCTCGAAAGCCGGCAAGAACGATTGCCAGACCGCCAACTCCTCCTGCGCGGGTACCTCGCGCCGGGATGGCCAGAAGGACGCGTGGATCTACGTCCCGGCCGGCACCTGCGAGAAGCTGGTCGGCGGCAGCACCCAGCCGCGCGCGTGAGCGCAAGGGACGGCGCGGGCGCCATGATAGTGCCGGGAGCTCTCCCGGCGGGAGCAGGGATCGGTCTCCGATCCCGTCACGTGGGCGAGCTCCTCGCCCGGCGCCCCGCCGTCCCCTGGCTCGAGGTCCACCCGGAAAACTACATGAGCGCCGCCGCCTGCGCTTCGCTCGACGCCGTGCGCCGGGACTATCCGGTCTCGCTCCACGGCGTCGGCCTCTCGCTCGGCACGGCCGGCGATCTCGACCGGCGGCATCTCGGACGGCTGAGGAGCCTCGTCGACCGCGTCCAGCCCTGCCTCGTGTCCGAGCACCTGTCGTGGAGCACGATCGGCGGGGCGTATCTCAACCATCTCCTTCCCCTGCCCTACACGGAGGAGAGCCTCGCCGTGGTGGCGGAGCACGTCCGGCTGGCCCAGGACGCGCTGGGACGCTCCATCCTGATCGAGAACCCCGCGAGCTACCTCCGCTTCCGTCACTCCACCCTGCGGGAGCCGGAGTTTCTCGCGGAGCTGGCCCAGCGCACGGGATGCGGGATCCTGTGCGATGTCAACAACATCCACGTGAGCGCCTGGAACGTGGGGCTCGACGCCGAGGCGTATCTCGATGCGCTGCCCGCCGCCACCGTCGGCGAGATCCACCTCGCGGGACACGCCGTGAACGATGCCGACGGCCACGCCGTCCTCATCGACGACCATGGCTCACCCGTGGCGCCGCCCGTCTGGGCGCTCTATCGAAAGGCGCTCGAGCGATTCGGCCCCGTGCCGACGCTCATCGAGTGGGACACGGACCTCCCCGAGCTCGACGTGCTGCTCGGTGAGGCGTACACCGCGGGCGGCTTCCTCGCGGAAGCGGCCGCTCGGAGGGTCGGGCATGTCCGCGCTGCGTGAGATCCAGGCTCTCTTCAGGCAGAGCCTCTCCGGCGAGCCTGCGCCGGCGCTCGTCGACCTCGTCGAGGCAGACGGGCTCGGCGGGGCGGCCCGCCTCGCCGTCTATCGCCACCACGTCTTCGCCACGCTCACCGTCGTCCTCGAATCGAGCTTTCCCGTCGTGAGCAAGCTGGTGGACGGCCGCTTCTTCGCGTACGCGGCGGACGCGTTCATCAGACGCCATCTTCCCGCCGGGCCTTGCCTCGACGAGTACGGCGGCGCGTTCCCGGACTTCCTCGCTGCCTTCGAGCCCTGCCGGCATCTGCCGTGGCTTCCCGACGTCGCGCGCCTCGAATGGGCCGTGCATCGCGCCTCGCACGCTCCGGCGGCCGCGCCCCTCGATCGTGCACGGCTCGCCGGCGTGGCGCCGTCGGACATGGCGGGACTCCGATTCGTCGCGACGCCCGGCCTCGCGCATCTCTCCTCGCCGTGGCCGGTGGACGGGATATGGCGGGCGCACCAGGAGGGGGGAGAGACGCTGCCGGATCTGGCCGCGGGCTGCGTGTGGCTCGAGATCAGCCCGGCTCCGGAGGGCGTGATCGTCCGTTCCCTGGACCGCGGGACCTTCGTCTTCCGAAAGGCCCTCGCCGAGGGGCAGACGCTCGAGGAGGCGGCGCACGCCGCCAGGGACCTCGATCTTTCCTGGTCGATCAGAGACTTCCTTGACGCTAACATTTTCAGTAACTTCACTACCTCTACCGAAGAAGGAGCATGATCATGCAGATGCACGCCGCCACGTCATCCGGGCCCATGGCGGACGCGACGGGGCTCCGCGCCAGGATCGCCTCCATCGCCTCCCTGCTCGGCCGCGTCCCGCTGAGCTTCCACCAGCTGCTCTTCCGGCTCGCCGTGGCCGGTGTCTTCCTGCGCGCGGGCATCCAGAAGGCCCGCGGATGGGAGACGACGCTGTCGCTCTTCGCCGACGAATACAAGCTGCCCGGGCTGCCTCCCGAGATCGCCGCCGTCATGGCCACGTGCTTCGAGATCGGCTGCTCTATGCTCCTGATCCTCGGGCTGGCGAGCCGTCTCGCCACCCTGCCCCTAATCGGCATGATCGTGACCATCCAGCTCTTCGTGTACCCTCAGGCATGGCCCGAGCACCTCGTCTGGGGCTCGATCCTGCTCTTTCTGCTGACCCGCGGCCCCGGCGCCTTCTCCCTCGACCGCCTCGTCGGCATCGAGTGTCCCGGCGAATCGTCCCGCTAGGCGCAATCCCACTCACCCCGGAGGCTACCCATGGCTGAACCGTTCGAGTACATATCGAAGTCGCGGCTCGAGTACCACGGTGGCTATCGTCACGCCTATCTGGGCGACGTCCCCGCCCCCGTCGTCTACGGCGTCCAGGGCGCGCTGCGCGAGTACTATGGCGTGGCCGAGGGCCCGCCGGTGGCCTCGACCCTCGATCACATCGTGGCCGCGGTCGCCGGCTGAATGTACGGCACGCTGCGCGGCGCCCTGGCAGGGCGCAAGATCGAGTACGACCGCGAGTCCTATCGCGCCACTGTCGAGGGGCGTATCGCCGGCATCGGCAAGACCATCCACATCAAGGCCATCAACGTGCATTACGAGCTCACGGTGCCGGCGGCCGCCCGCGAGGCTACGGAACGCGCACTCGCCGCGCATCCGCAGGGCTGCCCCGCGCATCAGAGCGTGAAGGACGCCATCAAGGTCACGTGGTCGGCCACGCTCCGGGCAGGTGATCAGGTGCTCGCCCTCCGGGAGGAAGGCTCCCATGGCCCTGCCGCTTAGGGATTTCAGGACCATCGGCCCGCGCCAGAGCACACGCTTTCCGGAGGTAGTCCTGCCGGACCAGAGCGGCGCCCCGGTGGCATCTCCACGCCGCGCGGCGCGGCCGGCGTGCTCTCGTCGTGTTCTACCGGAGCGCAGACTGGTGACCGCTCTGCAAGACGCAGCTCGCCTACCCGCTGCTCTCGAGCGTCTGCACCTCAACGTCGAGATCCACCTGGCCTCCGGCTTCCGGGTGCGCGCTGGGGGACGGTAACCGTCGCTAGTCCGCCACGACGATGTGCGCGGCCGTGGGGACGGCCAGCGCATTGCCCTCGATGTAGGCGGCCAGCTCGCCGCGAAGCTCGCTGGCGATATCGTCGGCCAGCTTCGCGCGAGCCGCGGCCTCCATGCGTGCCAAGGCCGGCACGGCCGCGGCGGCTGACTCGATGGTGAGGCGCACGAAGCGCTCGGGGTGGGGAAACCGTACGGTCATCGCGTGCGCCATGACGTCGACGTGACTGAAGCCGGCGGCGGCGAACAGCGCATGCAGCTCGTCCGCCTCGGCAAGTGAGAAGGCCCTGCCCAGTCGCTCGGCCGGTTCGTCCAGGAGGCGCGCTTCGGCGTGGATCAGCGCCCTGCTGACGGGATTGTGCTCGAGGGACTGCCAGCACGCCACGGCCACACGCCCGCCCGCCCTGAGGACGCGGCGCATCTCCCGCACGCCCGCCGCTCGGTCCGAGAAGAACTGCAGGCCCTGCTGGCATACCACGAGGTCGAAGGACGCATCCGCGAGCGCCATGGCCAGCGCATTTTCCTCGCGCCATTCGACCGGCGCATGGTCGGCGAGAGGCAAGCGGCGGGCCACCGCCAGCATGGGCGCGCTCACATCGAGACCCACCGCACGGCCGGTCACGCCCACCACCGGAGCGATCATGCGGGCCACGACGCCTGTCCCGCACGCCACGTCGAGCATGCGATCCCCGGCTCCCGGCCGGACCCGATCCACGAGCACACGCGCCCACGGCGCCACCATGGCCGGCACGAAATAGGCCTGATAGATCTCGGCCGGCGGTGGCGTGTCGATCATCTCGCCGTCACGACTGTCGTGCACGCGCTCCCCACCTTCGGCAGGTCTTCCGTCGCGGCGGCCTCCCAGTCGAGGACGATCCGGTCGCGCCGGGCGAAGGGACAGTACGGATCAGGGGCGGAGAGGTTCCCCGTGAGCGCGCGTCGCCCGGCACAACCGCCCAGACACGGGCAGCCGTCGCACGCCGACGGCACCACCCGCGCCTGGCGGAACTCGGCGCTCTCGGTGATGGCGGCCCCCTGCCTCTGCAGATCGGCGATGGTGAGCCGACTCCCGGGCCAATAGGTGCACGGCAGCACCCGCCCGTCCGGAGCCACCCGGACGGTCGTCCGGCCGCATCCCGTCCCGGCAAACCCTGGCAGTCCAAGAACCGCGGCCACCACGGGCTCCGTGGTCGCCACGAGACGCGTGGATCCGAGCAGACGCCGGAAGGCGTCCCAGAACTGCTCGTAGCTCAGCGAGAACCGGTCGGTCCGGGAGGGCTGGTAGATGTTCACGCGGAGATGGGCTCCCTGGCTGGCGGCCACGCGAGCCAGCTCGGCCATCCGCTCGTAGTTGATCCGCATCATCACCGCAGTCACGGTGACGGGCACGCCCAGGACGGCGCATCGCTCCAGCGCCGCCATCACCGTCTTCCAGTTCCCCGATCCCCGAAAGGCGTCGTGCTCGGATTCCGTGGGGAAGTCGAGAGAGAACTCGACGCTGTGGAACTGCCTCACCGCCCAGTCGGGGAGGGTCTGGATGCTGAGCCCATTCGACGTGATGCTCGCCTTGATGCCGCGCTGCCGGAAATGCTCGAGCATGGCCAGGTACTCGGGATGAAGCCCGTTCTCGCCGACCCCGAGGTTCATCGAGCGAATGGGAATGGCCGCGCACACCGACTGCACATCCTCCAGGCTCAGCCGGTCGACCACCATGTCCGGCCGGTAGCAATGGGCACAGCGGAGGTTGCATTCGTTCGTCAGACCCATCCCCACGGAAAACGCCATCGCTCCTCCCTCGCCGGCCGACCGAGCAGGGTCGCCGGAGGCGCCTACTCGAAGCGGTATCCCTCCGCGTACCATTCCTTGTCCCCGCCGTGCATCACCATGATGCGGCGGAACCCCATGTGGTGCGCCGCCACCGCGGCGTCGAGACTCTGAGCTCAGGTCGTCCCGCCGCAGTAGAAGACCAGGGGGCGATCGCGATCCGCGGGAAGACGTTCGGGATGCACGAGCCGTTTGGGACGGCGCACGTCCACGTCGCGGAGCGGTTTGTCCTCGGCCGGGATCGAGACCGCGCCGCGGATGTGGCCGCGGTCGTAGTGTTCCGCGTCCCGCGCATCCACGAGGACGAAGTCGTCGCCGCGATCCATCATGGCCTTGACCTCCCGGGCCGACACGAACCGGATTCCCACGCGTTCCAGCTCGGCGCGCCACTGAGGAGGCTTGGCGCAGGTGGGCACGAGGCCGATGGCCGCCCCGGCCAGCGCGAAGGCGGCCAGGAGGCGGAGTCGCTCAGCGCGCGTCGCCGTCATGGGTCGTCATTGCCGGCAGGCCTTGATGGCGGCCGGTGACGGCCGCGTGCCCGGCGCGGCGAACACGGCAAGGTAGCCGTCCGCGGGGCTCAGCTGGACGAAGTCGAGCTGCCGGTACCCGACGGCGGCCAGCTCGCAGCGAAGGAGCGCCGGCGGGGTGCCGTGGCTCTGGGTCGGGCGATCCATGTCGATGATCGCCACGCGGGCACCCGGCCGCAGCGCCGGCTGGAGCCGGTAGAGGAACTCGTAGGGATTCTCGATCTCGTGGTACATGTGCGACAGGATCGCCACGTCGACGGAGTCCGCCGGAAGCCGCGGATCGCGAGGCAGGCCGAGGATCAGCTCCACGCCGCTGATTCGCTCCCGCGCGAGGCGATCCTTCAGCCGATCCAGGTACTCGGAGCTGACGTCGGTTGCGTAGATGACGCCGCGGGGCCCGAGTCGACGCGCGACCCGCACCGTGTAGTAGCCAAGGCCGGCGCCGATGTCCGCCACCCGATGGCCGGGCCTGACCCCGAGCCGATTCAGCACGCGGTCGGCTTCCCCGTGCGCGTCGCGCGTACCCTCGTTCGAGTACTCGGGGGAGATGATGCCGGCGACGGGACGGTCGGGGGCAGGAAAGCCCGGCGCGTCCTGCGGCGGCGCCGCATGCACCGCGGGAGCCCCCGAGAGCAGGAGCGCGAGCGCCATGGCGGCCCACCTCACGGCGCGGCCCCGCTCCGCCCCTATGAACACTGGCTCTCGCCTGCCGCCACACCAGGCGCTGCCCGGAGGCCGGCCTTTGCGCCGACGGATCGATACAGCTCCCGGACGAAGGCGGAGGTCCGGCGCGGGCCGGGAGGACCGGCCACGATCTCGGCGTGGAGCCGCTGGAGATCCGCTTCCGTATCCACGTCGAACCACCGAGGCAACACGTGGACCGACAACCCCGACGCGCGCGCCTTGGCGACCGTCAGGGTGAACACCGCATCCGTGCTCCACGGAATCCCCTCGAAGAGCGCCGGCTGCGGGCTGCGCAGGCCGACGAGATAGTAGCCGCCGTCCTCGCACGGCCCCAGCACGACGTCGCACGTCGAGGCAGCCAGGGCCCTCGCGGCCTCCTTCACGTAGGCCATCGGCAGCGTCGGGCTATCGCTGTCCACGGCCAGAGCGCCGGCGTGGCCGCGGCCCAGCAGCTCGGTCAGGACGGCGGAGAGTCGTTCACCCAGATCCGCCCCCCGCTGAGGGACGAGCCCGAGAGAGGGGGGCGCCAGCGAGCGCATGAGCGCCTCCGCCTCGCGCGGCGTGTAGGCCACGGCGCCGCTGATCCCGTCGAGGCTCGCCACCGCGTCGAGCCGGTCGAGGAGGAAGCATCGGTAGAGCTCGGTCGCCCGCGCCGCGCCCAGGCTGTCGTGCAGGCGGGACTTGACCACGGCCATGCCGGGGACCTTCGTCATGACCACGACGACGGGCTCGAGGCGGTGGCCTGCGCTCACAGGCTCCATTTCACGCCACAGCCGCGACAGGGCTCCGGAGGCGCCGCCGTTTGCAGATCCTTCCGGAAGACCTGATAGCGGTCGCCCCACCAGATCTCCTCCAGCGACTGCCGATACAGGTTCCCCAGAATCAATCCATCGTAGTCGTTCGTGATCCAGGGCGAGATGCAGCACGGGAGCACGTTGCCGTGCACGGTGACGTACACGAGGCTCCAGGGCCGCCGGCAAGCGCTCCAGGGCTGATCGGACCGGGGCGCAGACAGGCTCACCTCCGGATCGGTGGCGCCCGAAGCGGAAAACGCGATCCCCGCGGCGTCCGCAGCCGCCTCGGCGGCCCGGATCATCTCGGCTTCCCGGGCCTCGAGCCTGCCGAAGAGCGACTGGTCCTCGGTGGCGATGCCGAGCCCGTTGTACACGAGGCGCTGGAGGTGAATCGACGACGCTCCGGTGCGCGCGGCCAGCGCGACCAGGCCCGGGATCTCGTCCAGGTTGTCCTTCAAGGCCGTCAACCACAGGGACACGACGGGGTGCGCGGCCCCGGTGGCGCCCTTGAGCTCGGCCAGGCGCTCCAGGTTCTCCACGACCCGGTCGAAGGCGTCGACGCCCCGGATGCGCGCATAGGTCTCCCGGGTGCTCGCATCCACCGAGACGCGCAGCTCGTCGAGGCCGGCCTCGAGGAGGGCGCGGGCCGTCTTCGGCGACAGCGTGATGGCGTTCGAGTTGAACAGCACCGTTGCGCCGCGGGCCTTGAGGTGGCCGATCATGCGCGGCAGATCCCGATTCAGCAGCGGCTCGCCGATCCCGTGCAGGAGCACCCGCTCGACGAGGGGAAACCGATCCACGATCGTGCGGAACTGGCTCCACGCGAGATCCTTCTGCGGCTCCCGTCCGCCAAAGGTCAGGATGCAGGTCTCGCACAGCGAGTTGCACCGGCTCGTCGTCTCGATGTAGAGGGAGCGCGGAAGCGGCGGCCTCAGGGTCAGTGGCAGGGGCGTCATGCGGCGCGGCCTTCCCACCGGAACACGGGGGCCCGCCTCCAGAGCCACCACACGGCGCCGATGGCAAGCGGGGCGAACTCCACGAGACGGGCCCACGACGGCACCGCCCAGGGTCGCTCGAGGAAGAAGGCATAGGCGAACATCACGCTGCCCGTGAACGCGATCCAGGGAGCCGACGGCGCCACCGCGAGGAAGGGCACGAGCCAGACCACGTACCACGGGAAGATGTTGGGACTCAGCAGGGTCAGGCCGCCGATGAGCAGGACCGCGCGCGCGGGAAGCGCCGCATTCCGCCTGACCACGCTGGCGATGACCACCCAGAGGGCCGCCGCGGCCAGGCTCAGTGCCGGTGCCTCCAGCACCGAGCGCAGCATGCCGGGATTGAAGTATTCCTCGGTGACGTAGCGCGGCAGCGATCCCGCGACCGGCGTGCCGCTGATCCACGCCGGCGCGTAGCCCCCCAGCGTCACGACCAGGAAGGCGAGCCCTGCCGTTGGCCACGCCGCCACCGGCAGCAGCGAGAGGAGCGCGGCCGGGTAGAGCTTGATGAGCGCGCCCAGCCCGAGAAGGGCGCCCGCCGGCGCATATCGCCCGCGGAGTGCCACCCACGCCGCTCCGACCACGGCCGGAAGGACGAGTCCCTCGAGATGCCCCATTCCCCACACCTCGATCAGCATGAGCGGGTTCCAGGCATAGATCACGAGCTGCGACGCCGGCCGCCCGCTCGCGCGCAGGAGCCCGACGACGGCAGCCGCGGCGATCAGCTCGGCGAGCCCCAGCGCGGCCTTCATCGCGAGCACGCTGTCGGGTCGGAGGCGATAGACGGCCTGGAAGAAGAGCTGCGCGCCCGGCGGGTAGATGGTACGCCACGTCGGATGATTGAGCCGGGGGAACACGTGCGCATCGCGCAGCGGCTCCAGCTCCTCGGCCCATGGGGCGAAGCGGTAGGGACTGATGCCGGCATGCGCGACCCGCGCATCCCACACGTACCGATAGACGTCGGTGGAGAGGGTCGGCGTGGCCGGCAAGAGGGCGAGGCGCGCCGCCAGCGCAACCAGGCCGGTGACCCACATCGCTCGGGGGCCGTGCCGCGCTCCCAGGCGCCAGATGCCCGCCCCGTAACAGAGAAACGACGCGACCAGCAGGAGCAGGAAGAGCCCCGGAGACTCGACGAGGCTCGGGATGCGGGCCATGATCGCGCACGCCGCGACCAGGCCCGTCCCCGCGACGAGGGCGCCGATCATCCGACCTCCGCGGCCGCCCGGAGCGCCGCTCGCAGAAAGCCGTACGCCGCCCTGGCACTGCCGACCATGGTCCCGGACACTTTCGATTCGCCAGCGAGGCGCCGGCCGTGGAATACGGGCACCTCGACGATGCGCGCCCGGAGCGCGGCCGCCTTGACCACCATTTCCACGGGCCAGCCGAAGGCGCGGTCCCGCATGCCGAGCCGCTGGAGCAGATCCGCGCGAATGGCGCGGAACGGGCCAAGGTCCGTGAGGCGTCGTCCGTAGCGTCGGGAGATGAACCAGGCGACGAGCCGCGTACCGACAGCGGCATGCAGAGGATGAGCGCCCTCGAGGTGCCGCGCGCCGAGGACGAGGTCGGCTTGGCCGGCCAGGACAGGCGCGAGCACCCGAGGCAGCTCTTCCGGACGCTGGCTGCCGTCTCCATCCAGAAACACCACGATCTCCGTGGCGGCGCTCACGGCGCCGACGCCGGCCCAGCACGCCGAGCCATAGCCCCGGCGCGGCTCCACCACGACGCGAGCCCCGGCGCGCGCCGCCGCTCCCGCCGTGTCGTCCGTGGAGCCGTTGTCCACCACGATCACCTCGTCCACCACGCCCGGGGGAATCCGCGAGACGAGCGGCCCGATGACCTCGGCTTCGTCGAGGGCCGGTATGACGAGCGAGGTCTTCAGCGGCGTCTCCCGCACCCGCTCGCGAGGTTTGGCGAGATCAGCCGAGGCCCTAGGTGAGGCAGGTCAGCACTCGCGCCCACCGGTGGCCGCCCGCGGCTGCCGCCTCCAGCCTGGGACCCAGAAAGGCATCCACGCCGAAGCTGCGGCCAGCGCCAGTCAGGAGGAAGATCGCGGCGAACATGATGAGCATCGTGTAGGTCCAGCCCCATTCGTGGGGCACGCTCAGGATGCCCATCGTGATGTTGATGGCCATGCCAAACGCCACGAAGGCTCCCAGGCGCGTGAAGAGCCCCAGGATCAGCGTCACGGCGATGAACGTCTCCGTCATGAGGGTCATGTACCCGAAGAATGTCCAGTTGGGAATCATCACGTTGACCAGGAAGGCCTTGTACGCGGCGATGGTCGGATACTGGATCTCCTGCCCCACCCAGTACCAGAGTCCCCCGCCCGACTTCCGACCGAAGTCGTCGGCGGGCACCTTCCATCTCGACTGCTGCCACCAGAGCACGCCGTAGAGGATCCGGGCGAGGCCGAGGGGCCAGAGTGGTGCCACGGCCGACCACCAGCCGACACTCTTCGAAGATTCTTCCGCCATGGCCTGATCCTTTCTTGCGCCCGCTACTCTAGCAGGCGGCCGACGAGCGATGTCAAGGCGCTGTCAACTTCGAAGCGTGCAGGTTGGACGCATCGGCGGAGCCGGGAGGTTCGCGCGAGCGCCCGCTTCAGGCGTGGACGGCGGCTGCCAGGTGCCGGACCTCGATCTGCCTTGTCAGCCGGAGCACGCGCGCGGGGCTTCCGAGGTCACTCCACGTGACACCCCGGAGTCGCGTACCGTCTCCAGCGGCAAGCATGAGCGCCCATCGCTCCGAGGTCTGTCTGCTTCCTTTCTGGCACGACGGCAGGGTCGTACTGGTCATGGTCCCCTCGGTCCTCCGGCACACGCTTCGTTCCCGCCCTGCGGGCCAGGTTCGCCCCGCGAACCCTCCACGTCTACACGGCTTAGACACGGCACGGGGGAAACGAGGTTCGCCCCGTCTGGGCCGGGGGCGCTCGAGCGGGCAGACCGGCGTATGCCTGGAGGAGGAAAGGCTACGGCAGATAGAGGCGGGCGAACTGGTTGTCGATCACCTCACCCTGCGCGCTCGCGACGAAGTTCGAGGTGATGAGGCCGCGGGCGCCCGCCAGCTGCCCCTCGCCTTCCGTGACGGCCCACATGACGGCGCCGTGCACCCAGCCGTCGATCGGGCTCGGCCCCACGGTGCCCTTCCCGACCGTCCTGAAGGACACGCGGCCGAAGCGGCCGTACGCGATCGTTCCCGACTCGACGAAGCTGCCATCGGGGAAGCGCTCCACCGCGCACTCGAGGAGCGCAGTGTCGCCGCTGACGGGCTCGACCGTCGACTCGATGGCGCCGGCGCCCAGCACCGTGCGCAGGACCTGGCTCGGCGCCGTGGTGCGGCCGCGCCGCTTGCTGGCGGAGCCGCCCGTGGGTCCCGCCGTGCCCCGGAACTCGAGCGCGAAGACGATCTCTCGCATCGTTTGTTCCCCTTGCCCCCGCCCCCTCACCCCTGCCCCTCTCCCCCAAGGGGGAGAGGGATCTCCATCAAAAAACGATGAGGCCGCGGCCCAGCTCGCCCGCGGCGAGGGCACGGAACGCCTCGTTGGCGTCATCGAGCCCGTAACGGTGCGTGATGAGCTCGTCGATGCGCAGGCGGCCCGCCAGGTACAGCTCGACGAGCCGGGGAAGGTCCTCGCGCGTGCGCGCGCTGCCGTAGCTCGAGCCGCGAATGACGCGCTCGCCCGTGACGAGCGGCCGGACGTCGAGGGGCACGGTGGCGCCCGTGGCCGGCACGCCGATGAGCACGCACGTGCCGCCCGGGCTCAGCGCCTCGCAGGCCTGCGTCACGGCGCGGGTATCCCCGACCGCGACGAAGGAGAAGTCGGCGCCCCGGTGCGTGATCGACCTGATCGCGGCCACGGGGTCCTCGCGCGAGGCGTCGACGCCGTGCGTGGCGCCCAGCGCGCGCGCGTGGTCGAGGCGGCCCGCCTTGACGTCGACCGCGATGATGGGGTGCGCCGCCACCATGTCGCCACCCTGCACCACGTTGAGCCCGATGCCGCCCGCGCCGAACACGGCCATGCTGGCGCCCGCCGGCACCGCCGCCGTGTTGATGACCGCGCCCACGCCCGTCATGACCGAGCAGCCGATGAGAGCGGCGCGATCGAGCGGCATGCGCTTGTCGATGGGGATGGCGCACGACTCGGCCACCACGGTCCGCGAGGCATAGGTGGCCACGTGGCCGTAGTGGTAGACGCGCTCGCCGCGCAGCGACATCCGCGTGGTGCCGTCTGGCAGGACGCCGCGCCCGGGCTGCCGCCGCTCGCAGAGATTCGGCCGCCCGGTCACGCAGAAGTGGCAGCGCCCGCACGTGGGCGCCCACGAGAGGATGACGTGATCGCCCTCGGCGAGCCCCGGCGTGTCCGGCCCCACGGCCTCGACCACGCCCGCTCCCTCGTCGCCCAGCACGATGGGCACGGGCACGCCCTGCCAGCTCCCGTCGGCGGCGTGCAGGCAGCTGTGGCAAACCCCGCTGGCCGTCATCCGCACGGTGACCTCGCCGGCGCGCGGCGGCTCGAGCTCCAGCTCCTCCGTCCGGAGCGGCTTGCCCTGCTCGAAGAGCACGGATGCCCGCATGGCGTCCTCCTCAGTTCGCGTAGCGGATTCGAGGATCGAGGTACCGGTACAGGAGATCCACGGCCAGGTTGATGACCATGAAGAGGATCGCGATGAACAGGATGGTGCTCTGGGTCACGGGATAGTCGCGCTGGTAGATCGACCAGAGCACGAGGCGGCCCACGCCGGGCAGCGTGAAGACCTCCTCGACCACTACCGTGCCGCCCAGGAGGATGCCCGCCTGGAGACCGGCCACGGTGACCACTGGAATGAGCGCGTTCTTGAGCGCGTGCTTCAGGATGACGCCTCGCCGGGCCAGGCCCTTGGCGGCGGCCGTGCGCACGTACTCCGACCGCAGCACATCCAGCATGCAGGCACGCGTCGTGCGCGCGATGTTGGCGGCGCTCGCCGTGCCCAGGCACACCACGGGCAGGAGCATGATGGTCAGGTTGCGCCGCGGATCCGTGAAGAGGTCCACCCACACCACGGGCGGCATCCAGCGCAGGTAGAGCGAGAAGAACAGGATGAGCATCGTCCCCTGCCAGAAGACGGGGATGGACAGCCCGAACAGCGTGCCCACGCGCGCGACCTGATCGACGGCGCGATCGCGCTGCACGGCGGACACCACGCCCGCCGCCACCCCGAGCGCCAGGGCGAACGCCACCGAGAGGAGCGTCAGCTCGAGCGTGACGGGCAGTCGCTCCAGGATGAGATTCCACACGGGCTTGCCCGTCCGCCACGAGGTGCCGAGGTCGCCGTGGACGAGCCGCCCGAGCCACGCGAAGTACTGCGTGTACCAGGGCTGGTCGAGCCCGAAGAACCGCTTGAGCTGCTCGACCATCTCCTTGCTGACCACGGCATCGGCGCCGATCATCTGCTCGACCACCGTGCCGGGCACCAGGCGCAGCATGAGGAACACGAGCACGGTGAGCCCGGCCAGGGTCACCGCCATCGAGTAGAGGCGCACCGCCAGATAGCGGCCCATCTCGCGTTCCCGGGTGGTCCTGCGCGCCTCTCAGGCCTTGTCGAGCCAGACGTCCTCGAACCCGTAGAGGAGCGTGGTCGGATGCTGCTTGAAGCCCTTGACGGCACTCTGGGTGAAGTCGATGCGCTCGGCGGAGAAGAGCCAGAGGTGCGGCACGTTCTCCAGGATCAGGATCTGTACCCGGTCGTAGATCTCCTTGCGTTTCTTGGGATCCATGGTGCGGCGGCCCTGCTCGAGGGCGGCGTCGATCTCGGGCACGCTCCAGCTGTTCCAGTTCTGCCCCTTGGTGGAGTGCAGCGCGCGGAAGAACGCCGTGTCGGGGTCGGCGTAGCCCGGCGTGGAGTTCATGGTCATGTCGAAGTCGTGAGCGAGCCACCGCTTGATCCAGATGGCGTACTCCACGTTCTCGATCTCCGCGTTGATGCCGATGCGCTTGAGCTGGGCCGCGACCACGGGCGCCCCCGAGACCATGGTGGGAAAGGTCGGGATCACGAGGAGCTTGACGGTGAACCCGTTGGCCTGCCCGGCGTCCGCCATGAGCTTCTTGGCTCGGTCGATGTCGGTCTTGTAGTACTTCATCCACTCCGCCTCGGGGATCTGCCACTGCTTCATGGGCTGGGTCGCCGGCGCGGTGAGCCGGCCGAAGCCCGAGGCCGCCACCCGCATCACCTGGGCGCGATCCACCGTCCACGAGATGGCCTGGCGCACCCGCACGTCCTTGAGCGGCCCGCGGCTCGCGTTGATGTTGAGGTAGTCGTAGCCAAGCCGCGAGCTGCGGTAGCCGGTGAGGCCCTTCTCGTCCTTGAGGAGGTTGAAGTTCTTGTTGTCCTCGAGGAACGCGTGATGGATCTGCCCCGTGCGCAAGGCGGCCACGATGTTGGCCTCGTCCGGGATCACGCGCAGGGTGACGGCATCGACCCAGGGCTCGCCCTTCCTGAAGTAGCTGGGGTTCTTCTTCAGCACGAGCTGCTGCTCGACCTTCCAGTCCTCGAGCATGAAGGGGCCGGTGCCCATGGCCGCCTTGTTGAGGTCGCCGTACTTCTTCACGCCGGCCTCGCTGATGATGAATCCCCAGAAGCCGCCCAGCGCCGCGAGGAGACCGGCGAAGGGCTCCTTGGTCACGAACTTGATGTTGTACTTCCCCGCCGGCTCCACCTTGTCCACCGCGATGAAGTCCGACTTGCCCGGCGAGACCTCGAAGAGCCGGTCGAACGTGAACTTGACGTCGGCGGACGTCATCTCCTGGCCGTCGTGGAACTTCACGCCCTGGCGCAGCTTGAAGTTCCACGTGAGCCCGTCGGGGCTCACCTGCCACGACTCCGCCAGCTCGGGCACCACGTTCATGTCGGGATCGAAGCGGACCAGCTGGCTGTACATGAGCGGCGAGCGGCGGCTCCGCGAGAGCGCCGGCACGAGCTGCGGGTCGAGCCCGGTGGCCTCGGTGGTCTGCGCGGAGATGAAGCTGCCGCCCGGCTTCGGCGCCTGGCCGAAGGCCGGCCGGCCCAGCGCCAGCCCGCCCAGGGTCGCGCCGCCGATCTGCAGGAGCTGACGCCGGCTGAGACGGGGGAGATCGGAGCGGTCGCGGTCAGTCGCCATGGTCGTGCCTCCCGTGAAGTGCGGCTATTGCGAGTTGGGGTCGAGGACGTCGCGCAGACCGTCGCCGAGCAGGTTGAAAGCGAGCACCGTCACCATGATGGCGATGCCGGGGAAGACGGACATCCAGGGGGCGGTCTCCAGATACGTCCGGCCCTCGTTCAGCATGTTGCCCCACGACGGCGTCGGCGGCTGCGCGGAGAGGCCCAGGTAGCTCAGCGACGCCTCGATGAGCACGGCCTGGGAGAAGGCCACCGTCCCCTGGACCACGAAGGGCGAGAGCACGTTCGGCAGCACGTGCTTGAGCGCCACCACGAGCCGCGTGGCGCCCAGCGCCCGCACCGCCTCCACGTAGTCCTTCTCGCGCTCGGCCAGCACCGGCCCGCGCATGACCCGCGCGAAGACCGGCACGTACACGATGGCGATCGCAAGCACGGCGCTCTGCACGCCCGGCCCCCGCATGGCCGCCACGCCGACGGCCAGGAGCAGGCCCGGGATGCTGAAGAACACGTCCATGACACGGTTGACCACGTTGTCCCAGGCGCCGCCCGCGAAGCCCGAGCCCAGCCCGAGCGCGCCGCCCACGGCCATGGACGCGCCGACGGACACGAGGGCGACGGAGAGCGAGATGCGCGAGCCGTAGATGACGCGGCTCAGCACGTCGCGGCCCAGGCGGTCGGTGCCGAACCACGCCTTCGAGCTGGGCGGCGCCTCGATGAGGTCGAAGTTGGGCTCGTCGGGGGCGTGGGGCGCGATGACCGGCGCGAAGACGGCCACCCCGATCACGAGGAGCGCCACGACGGCGCCGCCCACCACCACCCAGCTCCGCGCCACGCGGCGCACGCGGCGGCCCCACCGAACGCCCTCCGCCCAGTCCTGCGAGGCGACGAGCGCGTCGCTCACGGGCGCGCGCGACCGACCAGCCGGGTACGATCACAGATCATGCGCTGCAACCTAGCACACCTCCGCGCCAGCAGAGCCGGGAGGCCGCGCTCCACACGCCGCCCATGCACACATCATGGGCGGCGGCCGCCCGTGGGCTCCCCCGGTGCCTCCGGCTTGGCCGTGCTCGCCTCGGCGGCATCGACCTGCTCCACCGCCGTGCATTCGAGCCCGCACGGGATGCCCAGGTGCTCGTAGAGGATGCGCCGCACCTCCTGGATGGTGCCGGGCGTGCTCTGCGTGGAGTGATACGAGCGCACGATCTTCTCCGACTCCACGCTGCTCGCCGCAGGGCCGGTCACGTGCGCGCTCTTGTAGGCGACCACACCGTCGTTCTGACCCTCGGGAGGTCCCGGTTCCGGAACGGCGACGATCGAGTGCGCCGTCACCCCGGGGGCAATGGGGCTCGCGGACAGCGTGCGGACAAAGCGATGGTTCGGGCTCATGTTCTCCACCGCGTTCGGCATGCCCTGGAGCGAAGTGGCGGCGAGCGCCTCGTTCTTCTCGCCCAGCTCCTTGACGCTGACGGCCATCTTGACGGGCAGCGTCACCACCTTCTTGATGACGTTGAGGACGAAGGACGAGACCCGGAAGCTGCCCTGGTGCGGCGTGGCGATGAAGACCACCCGTGTCACGAAGGGCAGCGGCTCGAAGAACATCGCCTCCTTGACGAAGGCCTTCGTCTCGTCCGACGCCTGGACCTTGTCGAACGGCACGTCCGTCACGGCGGCCCAGAAACGGTCGCCGCTGTCCGTCACCATGAGCCGCGTCAGCAGCCCGCCCTGGCTGTGCCCGATCACCACCATCTGGTGGAGCCCGGGGTCCTTTCCGCTCGGGTCGAGCTCGCTGACAATGCGAACGAGCGCTGCCCGGAGTTGGCTCGCCGAGACGAGGATGGGGTTGCTCGTGTTGTACGTGAAGAGCCAGAAGTCGATGCGGTTCTTGAGCCTCGGATCGTTGCCGAGCTCGTTCACCATGTCCGCCCAGCGGGCCGGGCTGGAGGCTGTTCCGTGTACCAGCACGACGGGGATCCTTCCTTGTCGATACGGACGGAGCATGACCAGCGATTCGGGCGAAGGCGGCCGGAGCGCCGAGAAGAAGGCGGCGAGCTCCGAATCCCAGATCGGCGCCCCTTCGAGCTGGTAGGCGAGAGCAGCCGAAGGCTCGAGCTCGAGGGGCACCCGCCGCCCGGCGATCTCGACGGTCTCCGCCTCGTCGGCAGCATAGATGGTCATCTTTCCCTGCACCTGCCCACTGGCGATGCCGTCCGCCACATCGGGTATCCGCAGCAGCGCGGTCACGGGCACCTTGAGCCGTGGCGGAATGCGCTTGCGCGCGGCTGCGGCCTCGGGACCTTCCCCGACTGCCATGAGCTCTGCGGCCAGCGGCGTGCCGATGCCCGCCTGACGATAGCGGTTGAGCAGCCCGCGAACCTTGAACTCCATGACGGCCACGAAGCGAGACATCCGGTAGCCGCTCCACAGGAGGCTTTTCTCGTCGACGGCGATCTCGAGGCTGCCGAACGGCAGGGCCCGC